>Ga0302180_10000007_pt1 | contig 241620 bp, 215 predicted proteins | sample I_Palsa_E3_2_FD_200575 | JGI IMG/M metagenome (GOLD analysis project Ga0302180, IMG submission 200575) | Peat permafrost microbial communities from Stordalen Mire near Abisko, Sweden - I_Palsa_E3_2 | ecosystem: Environmental > Terrestrial > Soil > Palsa > Peat permafrost | place: Sweden...
TCTCTGCCGCCGGTATGCAGCGTCATCTTCGTGACGTTGCCCTGGCTGTCGACTTCGAAGGTGAAAACATCGTCGGCCACTTTCGAGAAGAAATCCTTTTCGCTCTCGGGGAATAAGTCTTGTTTGGGTTCGTTATTTTCCTGCACGGATAGGTGGTCGCCTTCGCGGCGAATGGTCAGGATCAGATCGGGTGGGTCTCCGTAGCGGCCGACGTATCGATCAAGCACTTTGGAATCGACGGCGACCGCTTTGTGCGCTTTCAGCGGTTCGCGTGGCGGCAGCTTGTCGAAGGGCGTGAAGCCTTCCCATTCGATCGGAGTGAATGTGTTCTTGAGTACCGTCTCCAGCAGTTCTTTGTAGATGCTCTCCCCGTTCGAGCTGTTGGTCATGATGAGAATGCCGTTCTTGTGGTCGTCGAAGCAGACGGTGTAGTGCCGCCAGCCTTCGTCGTGGCCTTCTTTGAAAAAGGCTTTGCCGTAGGGAGTCCAGTAGAGGCCCCACGCTAAGCCGTAACTCAGGCGGATGGATTTGTTCTCGTCGGTAGTCTCGGTTGAGAGGGAAGGGAACTCATGTTTGGAAAATATCTGAATTTGCGGGCTCAGCATTTGTTCGCGGGTCTGCTTGCTTATCCGTTGGCCTTGCAGCACGGCCTGCATGAAACGTGCATAGTCGGCGAGTGTGGTTTGCATCGATCCGGCGGCGTTGGCTTCGGGCCTTCTCTCAGGACCGAGGGATCGTCCCCACTCGTCGTAGCCGTTGGCGTAGTCGCTCTCGAAGCGGCTCTCCCAAATCATGCTGGAGCGCGTCATCCCAAAGGGCTCGTACACGCGGATCTTCATTAATTCCTGCAGCGGTTTGTTGGCGATGCTTTCAACCACCAACTGCAGAAGATTGATGCCTTCGCCGGAGTAGGCGAAGCGCGATCCGGGCTCAAAGTTGATGTTCAATTTGCGGTCTTCGTTGAACCAGCGCCAGTTGGGGAAGCCGCTGGTATGGCTTAACAGCATTCTGGCTGTGATTCGCTTGTAGCGCTGGTCGCCGGCGAGGTCCTTGTAGGCGGGATATTCCGGCAGCGGCTTGGGCAGATACTGATAGACAGGCTTGTCGAGGTCGAGGAGTTTTTCATCGACGAGTCGCATGACCATGTAGGCAAACGCGACTTTGCTGAGGGACGCCGCGGTCATGACGGAGCCTTCGGTCAGCGGGAGATTTTTTTCTTTGTCGCGGACGCCGTAGGTCTTGAGGTAGACAACTTTTCCGTGGTCGAAGATTGCGAGACCCACTCCAGTGACCTCGGCGGCGTGCATTACGCGCGTGACGGTAGCATCGATTTCTGGGGAGGTAATTTTGCTGCCATCGAGGCGTGTGATGGATGGCTGCTGCGCGGCGGCGGGAAGAAGAAAAAGTGCGGCGACTGCGCTAAAAAGGAGAGTGTTTCTCATTGGATGTGTTCCTTGGCGAATGAATATTACGGTATCAACCTTCGGCCCTCAAGCAGTAGAAAAGAAGGTACTGGTGCAGTGTGGCTCTCGCATTGGGCCAGTTAAGCGGGAGATCCTTCGCTACGCCTGAAAGGCGGCTACGCTCAGGATGACAGTAGCGTAAGCGCCGAACTTCACCACTACCGAAAGAAGAGTTGATCCGTCGCCGCACGCAAGAAAAACCCTCCCGCCTGGGAGCGGGAGGGTTCGCGATCTACGATGATCGAGGTTAGGCGCGGACTACGTTGCCCGCCTGAAAGCCTTTGGGACCTTTAAGCAGATCGAACTCGACGGTTTCACCCTCGTTGAGCGAGCGGTAGCCGTTCTCCTGAATCGCCGAGAAATGTACAAAAACGTCCTCTCCCGTGGAGCGCTGGATAAAGCCATATCCCTTCGCCCCGTTGAACCACTTTACTGTTCCCTTCTCTCTCACAGAAAACTCCTTTCCTCTGATCATTAAGAATTAGTTCCCAGGATTACTCGCAATGTTGCTCCGAACGAGACCGCGGACGAAGCGCCCCCTCGAGAAAGCCGGTGAACTCGGTTGCGTCTGTTTATGCGTGTGCCGAAGAAACTGCCCCAAAGCAAAAGACTCCTCGGTTCTGCCGCGTGTAGAGAAACCGCGGCGCGAACTTAAGGAGCCGACCCTCGGCGCTGATTTCTACTGCCCTGCTCAAGACATCAACCTGCCTTACGAACTCATGTCGGGCGATGCCCGGTTTATGAGCGCCCCGATAATAAGGATTATTAAATCGTTTCGCAAGAAAAATTAGTATCTTAGGCCAAAAATTAGCCCTGAGGGCAGCGTTGAAGCTTTGACAAGGTATAAGAAACGGGGTGCTTCGGACGGTGAACTTTAGTGCCCCTGATAGGCCGAAAGCAGCCGCAACCCTTTGATAGGATTAGAGAAGAAGCCTGTGCCCGATCAAACCACAGCCAGTGTCGCAGCGTCCGCGGAAGCCCCGGTAGCGCCCATTCAGCCCGCCCCCCGTATCCGTTCGAGGAGGGTCTTTTCGACCGCCAAATACCTGTTGCGGACCGATGTGCACACTTTTGCATTCTCGGTGGCAGCTAACTCGATCCTGTCATTTTTTCCGTTCGTAGTGCTGTTGATGACGCTCATCCGGCGAGTCTTTCACTCGCGTGTGATGTATGACGTGGTGGTCGAGTTCCTGCGCGATTCTCTTCCTGCCGGGCAAGATTTCGTCATCCGCAACCTGAACGCTATGGTGAACTCGCGGCAGCGGGTGCAAATCGTCTCGCTAATCATTCTGCTGGTGACTTCGTCCGGCATATTTATGCCACTGGAGGTCGCGCTCAACCGCATCTGGCGCTTTCCTGACAACCGCTCGTACGTTGGCAATCAACTGATCTCGCTTGGACTGGCTTTCAGCTGCGGAGTGCTGGCTTTGCTCTCAATTGCGGCGACTGCCGGAAACGTGGCGCTGATGGGCTTTCTGCTGCGCGGCCATGGCTCGGAATTTATTCGCGTGGTGGGATTTGTGGTGATGAAGGCTTTCGCCATCGCCGCCAGCATCGGGATCTTCTTTCTGATTTACTGGGTGCTGCCCAATGGTAAGGTTCCGGCGCGCGCCGTGCTGCCCAGCGCCTTCATCATGGGACTGCTCTCAGAGGCGTTGAAGTATGGCTACATCCTGGCACTGCCGTGGCTGAATTTCGCTGAAGTCTACGGGCCTTTCGCGCTTTCGGTGAGCCTGATGTTCTGGGCGTTTCTGACGGGATTGCTGCTGCTGGCTGGGGCTAACCTTAGCGCGGAAGAACATCTGCGCCACTCGCTCTGAGCTTGCCGGGCCTTCGTATCTTCGTCCAGTGCGCGGTTCCAGATTGGGAATAAACCTTTTAATCCACAGGCTGGTTGTGACATCCGTCACAGTGCTGTTTCTCGACGGTGCTCTACGATGATCCCGGTTTCCCAGATTCCTTCGAGCAGACATTTGTTTCCAGGTGGTTGTCATGAGAAGTTGCTGGCGTCTGCTCGCCGTGTGCTCGCTGATTTTCGTTTCGCCTAGATTGCTATTCGGGCAGGATGCCCGGGTGGCTCGCGCGCCTGATGGCGCTCCTGCCATCGAGCGTGCTTATGCCCCGAATCTGACTTTGCCGCGCGAGTCGTGGCCTGTGCCGCCCGTCTGGATTCCTCCGTCCGGTCCGCCTACGGCTCATCCGGTTGCTCAGCAGAGACCGATTTTCGCGCAGCTCGTGGGCGCTGCTGGCATCATCTTCTCCGGCCATGTTACGTCCGTTGGACGTTCGCCTTCACCAAACGGGCGATCGCCTGCGTCCACCTCCGTCACCTTTCAGGTAGAGCATGCCATGCGCGGCGCGTCGGCTGGCCAGAGCCTGACGATTCAGGAGTGGGCAGGCCTTTGGACTGGCGGTGAGCGCTACCGCGTCGGCGAACGAGTGTTGCTCTTTCTGTATTCTCCGAGCAAGCTGGGCCTGACCAGCCCGGTCGCCGGAGGTATTGGAAAATTCTCCGTCGATGCTCAGGGCAGGATTGTGATGAACGCAATGCAGGCCGCGACCGTCGCGGTAGATCCCGTATTGGCCGTAAGAACCGGCGGGAAATCCGTGGTTCTCTATGCTGACTTCGCCCAGGCGGTGCAACGTTCGGGCGGGGAGAAATGAGCCAGACATGACCGCATCAAAAAACATAGCTGCGCGCTCGTTCCTTTTCCGGCTGGTCTCAGCACTGGTCATCGTTTTCTTTTTCGCCATGCTTGCCCGCGCCGGAGGGCCGGAATGGGTTGCCGGCTCCAGCTACTTCAATTCCGGAACTATGGGCCAGCCCATTACCTGGTCTATGGGACAGGTGAACTACTACACTGATCAAGGCGACCTCAGCCCGATCCTGCCGAACGCGTCGGCCAATGCTTTGGTCGCGAATGCGTTTAGCCAGTGGACTGCTGTCTCGACCGCGGCGCTGACCGCCAGCGCCGCGGGCCAGCTTGTCGAAGACGTCAACGGAAGCAACATCGCCGTCAACTCCAGCGGGATCGTCACTGCGCCTGCCGATATCACCCCTTCCGCCACGCAGACCCCAATTGGAATCGTCTACGACTACGACGGCACGGTGACGGATGCGCTGCTCGGCGCGGATGCGGGCGATCCCTCGGAATGCTTCTGGAACGCAGTTTATGGCGGCGCGGACAACTTCGGCGCAGGAGCAAATTTTCAGCACGCGCTGGTCGTGATTAATGGCCAGTGTGCGCTGCAGTCGTCGCAGCTGACGGATGTCGAATACCGGCTGGTGCGAGTGCTTGGCGGCGTGATTGGTCTGGGATGGTCGCAGATGAATCTGAATGTCATTACCGGTAGTCCGCCTCCCACGGCCGATGACTACGCTGGCTTTCCGGTGATGCACTTTATGGATTCGGTTAACTGCATACCGATCACAATCTGCTACGCGAATCCTTATCAGCTGGCGCCCGATGATGTGGCCGCGCTGTCCCGCCTCTATCCGGCGGGTGCGTCTGCCATGACTGCACGCATTTATGGCTCAGTCTACTTTGTGAATCAAACGGGTGCCAAAGCTCAGCCCATGCAGGGCGTGAACGTAGTCGCGCGCTGGATTGATCCTTCTACCGGCCTGCCTTCTGACGCGTATGGAGCCACGTCGATTTCCGGATTCCTCTTCACGGGCAACGCCGGCAATCCCATCACAGGATTAGACGATCCGTTGGGAAATCCTTACAACGAGTTCGGATCGTCCGACCCAACCCTGGAGGGATTTTTCGATCTCGGAGGATTGCCAATTCCGAACGGTGCGAGCACCGCGCAATACCAGCTTTCGATCGAGGCTCTGGATCCGCTGTGGTCGGCCGGTGTGTGTCCTTACGACCCAGCGCAAGTCGCACCTTCCGGAACTTTCCAGCCCATGACGGTTACCGTGAGCGCAGGAGGGCAGCTTGAGCAGGACGTGCTCATGTCCGGCAGCGCTCAACCGGTACCGTCGTGGGCCGCGACAGAGACGTGGAGCGCACCCGCGCCAGTTCCATCAGCAGGCGACTGGGTGGGCTCGTTGAGCGGCTACGGCGACGTCAGCTACTTCCTTATTACAGCCCAAGCCAACCGCACATTGTCGGTAGCTGTCACAGCGCTCGACGAAACCAGCAGCCCCACCGAGTCGAAGGCCGAACCCGTGGTAGGCATGTGGACGCTGGGCGATCCTCAGGGCACGGCTCCGCCGGCTCTCACCGCCGCGCCGTTCAACTCGGCAACTTTCGGCATGAGCCGTCTTGATGCGCAAGTCTTGAACTCGAACAGCTTCATCATCGGCATCGCCGATCTGCGAGGTGACGGCCGGCCCGACTACCACTATCACGCGCATGTGCTGTACGGAGACTCGGCAATCCCCGCGCGTGTTTCTGTGAATGGCGGCGCGATCACGTTGCAGGGCACGGGTTTTGCGCCGGGGCTCGCTGTCACCGTCGGCAGCGTGGGCGTCCCGCTGCTTGCCACCAATGCCAGCCAGATGCTGACGACGGTTCCCGCGCAAAGCGATGGGCCGCAAACCATCACCATCAGCGATCCGGTGAGCGGCGCATTTTCCATCATGACCGGCGTGCTGACCGTTGGAGCCGCTGCTACCGACCAGATCGTCCTGTTACAGGGCGGCGTGAATCCGCCAACGCCGGTGGGAACTCAAGCCACGAATCCCGTAACCGTGCGTGTGCTTGCTTCCGATGGAGTGACCCCGGTGAACGGCGCGACCGTAGGATGGACCACCACGAATGGCGCTACGCTCTCAATCTGCAGCGGAGCTTCCACGTGTACCGCCATCAGCGACGAAAGCGGAATCGCTTCCACATGGGTGACGCCAGCCGCTACGGGGAACGCCGCGATCACGGCCACTCTTGCTCCCGGCGCCTACAACCCTGCTCAGTCAGTCGCAGCGACGATGACGGCGACATCTACATCTCAGGACATCGGAGTTACCACGCCCTACCTCTGGATCGCCCAGGGAGCATCGGTTAGCGTGCCGCTTACCGCGCTGGTTGTAGATCTGGGCACGCCGAAGAGTGGCATCACCGTGAACTTCACGATCACGCAGGGAACCGGATCGCTGAGTGCTGCGAGCGCAGTGACAAACAGTAGCGGCTATGCGTCGGTCACGCTCAGCTTGACGAATTTTGCTGCGAACGTGCAAGTCAGCGCTTGCGTGGCCCCGGGAAATAATCCTTGCCAAACCATCTACGGGAACGCAGTGGCCGCCGCGATGCTGAACCTGCAGGCCGTGGCCGGCGCGGGTCAGGTCATAACGGGGACGGCGCTTCAGTCTCTGACCGTGCGCGTGACAGACTCATCGACCCCGCCCAATCCCGTGCTCGCGGCGAGCGTGCTTTTTCAAGCCACGCTGATGCGTCCGACGGGGAGCGGTCTGACGATGGCGCCAACCGATCCCACCGTCACGCAAACTGGAATGCCCGTCATCCTCAGCGCGAGCCAGAGCACGGCTCTGAGCGATGTTAATGGTCTGGCTAGTTTCATCCCTTCGCCGGGATCGTTTGCTGCTCCGTTAGAGATTCAAATTCAGATCTTGGCTGGAGCCACGGCCTCACTGCAAGACGAAATGGAGATCATCCAGGTCAACGAAAGCGGGAACGCATCCCCTATCTTTAGTTCGTGGGAGGGAAATGTTCCCGCTCGGAAGTGGTTATCGCCTTACGGGGAACATTGACCGTGGAAATCCAAACTGCTTGTCATTCCGAGTCTTCGCGAAGCGAAGGCGAGGAACCTGCTGTTCTGCCGACTCCGGCAAATAGTAGGTTCCTCCCTTCGGTTGAAATGACAAAGCAAATTGGGGCGCGATGAGCCTAGTCTACGTTGGCCGCGCGATCCGGCGAGGCCGCTGCTTCGCCGAGACCGACCTGATGATCAGCTTGCGGCGTGCGCCGGCGGGCATGGGCACCTTCGCGCGATTTAGGGCTACGTTGATGAGGGCGAGCACTTCCGGATCGTCGAGCAAGTGGCTGTCCTTTTCTCCGGCGTTGTAGAGCCGAATGTTGCGCACAACCTTGCCGCTTCCCTCCAAGCGCTTCGCGGGATCGGGCAATCCCGCGCCTTGCAGAAAGCACAGCGTCACGCGGCCCGAAGGCAGGACGAGCGAGAAGATTGCCTCCGACGGCCGCTCCGTTGGGCTGAAGCCGATTACAAGCCAGTTGTAGTTGTCATAGACCATTTCGACAGCGCCCGGGACGAGCTTGCGCATTTTCGCGAGCGCGTGGCGGGCGCAGGTTTCGACCTCGGGGTCGTACTTCGATAGGAAGGAATCGAGTTGGGCTTGGGCGTCGGCTTGCGAGACGGCAGGTTGGGTCTTTGGCGGTTTGCGGTTAGTCGATTTACGAACAGGCATGTTCCGTCCCCTCGCTGCGCTCGGATAGACGGCCGAGGCGGCCATCCCCACATGGGCCGTGCTCCGGCCTGCAGCCCCCGGGCCGCGCTACTTCTTCGTCCACTGGTCCACCCAGTCATTCACCGTTTTATACCAAAGCTGCGAATTTTGCGGCTTCATCACCCAGTGGCCTTCGTCGGGGAAATACAGCATCTTCGATGGGACTCCTTCCATCTGTAGCGTGGTGAAAAGCTGCATGCCTTCGCTTACGTCGAGGCGGTAGTCCCGCTGGCCGTGGATTACGAGAGTCGGCGTCTTGAAATTCTTCGCGTACTGGTGCGGCGACCACTTCTGGTAGCTGGCGCGGTTGTCGTAGGGAGTGCCTTTGAACTCCCAGTTATTGAACCAGAGTTCTTCGGTGGTGCCCCAGGCGGATTCGGCGTTGAACATGCCATCGTGCGAGACCAGGCACTTGAAGCGGTCGGTGTGGCCGAGGATCCAGTTGATCATGTAGCCGCCGTAGCTGGCACCCAGCGCGCATTCCCGGTCTTTGTCGATGAACGGGTAGGTCTTCTCGGCGTAGTCGAGGCCCTTCATCAGGTCTTCAAACGGAGCGCCGCCCCAGTCGCCGTTTATGGCGTCGATGAACTTCTGTCCGTAGCCGGTCGAGCCGTGGAAGTTGATCATGATGACCAGGTAGCCGCTGGGCGTCGAAGAAGTTGGTGCCGCGAAAAGTTCGGCGTTCCAGCGGAAGCTCCAGTCGTCTCCCCAGGCTCCCTGCGGCCCGCCGTGGACGAGGAACTTCACGGGATACTTCTCACTGGGGTCAAAGTTGGGGGGCCTGACCAGGAAGCCCTCGACTTTGTCGTTGTGAGCACCCTTAAACCAGAAGGAGTCCAGCGATGACATTGCTATGTTCGAGAGGATGGCATCGTTAATGTGAGTCAGGGGTTCAGCAGGGCGAGCAAGCTGTTCAGTGATGCTTCTCTCGGAATCCGTTTTGTAGATCGCTGTCGGAAACGAGAGCGACATTCGCGTGAAGACAATGATTTTCCCGTCCGCGGTTAAGGCCAAGTCGTCGTTGTAACCATCCCGGACAACAATGTCGGCATTAAACCGGCTGGCCTCCTTAGGATCGCCGTCCACCGTGACTGTCTGATCAAACGGGCGATCAATCGCGAATGATTCAACCGGCGCCTCGTCTTGCCATTGGTGCGCGAAATAAATTCGTTTGGAATCCGGCGACCACAAGAACGTCCCGACCCACGAATCGAGTTTTTCCGTCAGGTTCTTCTTCTCACCGGTCTTGCGGTCGTAAAGCATCAGCCGGAAGCGGTCGCTCTCATATCCCGGGCGCTGCTGGGCGCGGTAGGCGATGTAGCGGCCGTCGGGCGAATAGAGCGGCGTCGAGTCGCTGGCCGGATTGTCGGCGGTGATGTTCGTCGCGACAGGGCGGGCGGACGAGGCGTCCGCCGCTCCACCGACCGGGACGATCCACAGATCGTTGTTAGTGGAGGCCGCCGGATTCTTGTCATGATTCGAGGTGTAGCAAATCTCCTGGCCGTCGGGCGAGAAGGCGTAGTTGTCCTGGCCGCCGAGCGAGAAGACCGGCGCGTCGTAGTCGCCGGGAGTGAGGTCGCGGGGAAACAGAAACAGCGGACCGCCGATCGATTCGTCTGGGGAGTAGAACCTTATCACGAAGATGTGGCTGCGCTTGCCTTCTTTGTAGGCGTTCCAATGGCGATAGAGTAATCGATCAAGGATTTGCGCTTTGACTTTCGACTCCGCCGCTTCTTTTGCCTTCTTCTCATTGCAGTTCGCCTCAGCCGCTGGCGCACCATCGCATTCCGGGTAGATGTCGGACGTGACGAGAATATTCTTGCCGTCGGGTGACCAGAGTTCTCCACCGGCCTCGGTCGCGATCGAAGTGAATTTGTGAACTGCATTCACCGTTCCTGCGGCGCCGTCGAAATCAGCAGTCCATACCTGCGAGCCGCCATTTTTTGTCGAGAGAAATGCGAAGCGCTTGCCATCGGGCGACCATCGGGGGCGGTCAGCGTCCTGATCGCCGATGATCTCGCGCTCCTGTCCTCCGACCGTAGGCACGATCCAGATGTGCGGCGTCTTCGTGTTGGCCTCCAGATTCACATCGACCACGCTGAAGATCACCCACTTGCCGTCGGGCGAGACCTGCGGATCACCCACGCGCTTGAGTTTCATCATGTCTTCGAAAGTGAAGGTATGCTTCGCCTGGGCGAAGGCGGGAAACGCAAAAGCGAGCAGAGCTAAGAAAGTCAGAAAAAGTCGGCGCATGAAAGACTCCTTGGCAAACCCAAAAGTCTAGCAGAATAGTTGCCGCGGGATTGTGGCTCGAGCATCGTGGCTTCGAGGACAACAGGTTCCTCGCTTTGCTCGGAATGACAAAGACTTTTTATCGGTAAAGAGCTATCGCTCCGTGAGTTGCCAGGGATTTACGAGGCGGACGCCGCAGCCTTCGAAATCGGCGGTGTTGCGCGTGCCCAGGATGGCATCGCGGGAGCGGGCGATGGCGGCGATCTGCGCGTCTAAATCGGTGATGGGTCGGCCTTGCGCGCGACGCCGGACGGAGATCTCCGGGAACGCTCGCGCGGCGTCCTCATCGAAGGGCAAAATGCGTCCGGCAAAGTCTTCCACGAAAGTCGCTTCGGCCTCTGCGAGCATCTTGTCGCGACGCTTTCCCTTGGGAAGAAGTTCGATCCCGAAGAGAATTTCCGCCATGGTGATGGTGGTCACGAAGAAATGGCCACCGTCAGGCTTTCGGGACAGCCACGCCAGCACAGCCGCCGAGGGCGATGGCCGCATCGGCTCAGAGACAACGTTTGTGTCCAGAATTGTGATGCCGAAGATCACTTGAATTGGATTTCCCGGATCTTGCCGCGCCGTGGAGGAATCTTCAGATCGACTCCACCCAGCGGTGCAAAACGCCGGCGGATGGCTTCACCGAGATTCTCGGGCTCGGCGTCGGCGCGGGCCAAGCCGGTTTCGAGCAGTTCGCGGGCTTCCTGTTCCATGGAGCGGCCATTACGGGCGGCGCGGACGCGAAGGCGTTGCTTGGTTTGTTCCGGCAATCTGCGAATGGTTATGCTGGCCATGCAGTCAATGATATCACTGATTGCATTGACTGCAAAGGCGGCTTCCGGCTCTTGCCTTCCGGGGCGCCCCTCGCTAGCGACTAAAATCCCAACTTGCCGAAAACTGGACCTACGTCCCGAGCCCGGCTGTTGGCGTGCTTGAGCCATCTATTACTCGAGCGGCTGAAAGCTGCGATCGAGTTTGAAGCATTCACGGCACGGCTTGAAGCCGCGCCCTTTTCAAACGAATTAAGCTTGGCCACCAGCGAAACACCGAAGCGATTTTTTTCTCACGACAACCCCTTGAACGAAATGGCATCCAAGTAGGCGGCAGAAACTGCGAGCGCCCACCCCCGGCCTCACTGAGCGGAGAGGGGTCGGGGGAGGGTCGCCGCGGTTATGCCTTCTTGTGGATTCGCGGAGAACACGGATAATGTCCGCGCTGCCGAGAGAAAACAACGATTTCTGATTATCCGTTAAAATATATGTATGAGAAGGCCGGTCCGCAGATTCGTCTTTCTAACGATCTTGGCCGCCTGCGCAGTGTCGGGCTCTTTGGCTGCTCAGGAAGGTCCGCTCGAGAACACCCAGCCCACAGGCATCACGTCCGAGGAAATCATTAAGCGCTTCGCCACCAAAGAAAAGGAATTCAAAGAGGCACGCGATCATTACACCTACCGGCAAGACATCACTGTAAAGACGTTAGACGGCAACACTCCCACAGGGGAGTATCACGAAGTTTTCGACGTGCTATTTGACGACAAGGGGCGGCGCCTGGAGAACGTGGTGTTTGCGCCGCAATCAACTTTGGAAAATGGTGGCCTGTCTCTCGACGAAGGCGATGTTCAGGACTTCCGCAACCGCCTGCCCTTTGTGCTCACCAGTGACGAAATTCCGGAATACAACATCCTCTATGTAGGCCAGCAGACGGAAGATGAATTGCACTGCTACGTCTTCGACATCGCGCCCATGCAGATTGTCGGCAAGAAGCGGTATTTTCAGGGGCGTATCTGGGTGGACGACCACGATTTGCAAATCGTCAAGACTTACGGTCAAGCGGTGCCCGAGACTCGCGACACGAAAAAGAAGGGGAACAAGACAGAACATCTCTATCCCAAGTTCACAACCTGGCGGGCGCAAGTCGACGGCAAATACTGGTTCCCCAGCTATACCCGCGCCGATGACACGCTGCATTTCAACCTGAATGATGTTCACATCCGCGAAGTCGTGAAGTATGAAGACTACAAACGCTTCGGATCGAGCGTGAAGATTCTGTACCAGGGCCAGGAAATTCCGAAGGCGGATCAGAAGGATGAAAAACCGGCTCCCGATCAGAAGCCGGATACCCCACCGAATCCGCAGTCGCCGCAGAAGTAGTATCAGCTGTCAGCCAAAACCAGGATCCCTCGCTTCGCTCGGGATGACAAGATTAAATAGCGCCGATGATGTTGCACAGCTTTAGCTGAGAGCTGATTGCTGAGAGCTGACAGCTTAGTAAAACAAATACTTCCTCCACTTATCATCCGACCGGCCCATCAAGCGCATGATGTGACGGCTGGTATGCAGGTTGAAGGCGCGAGGCTCGCGCATCAGCTTCATGCCGGCTTCGAGCGGAAACTGGTTGCCCTTGCGACGATTGCAGAGATGGCAGCAGGCGACAAGGTTCTCCCATGTGGACGAACCTCCGCGCGAGCGCGGGATTACGTGGTCAAGCGTCAACTCCCCGGAAGGCAGGACAGTCGCGCAATACTGGCAGGTGTTGCGGTCGCGCAGCAGAATGTTCTTGCGCGATAGCGCGCGGCTCTGGTGCGGGATGCGGCGGTACTCGAGCAACCGGATCACCGAAGGTACGCGCATCGCGACGCGCGCCGCATGCAGAAAGTGTCCATTCTCTTCTTCCGTCATGGCCACGCCCTTGAGCACCAGAACCAGAGCGCGGCGGGCCGCGCAAACATTAATCGGTTCGTAGGACGCATTCAGAACGAGCACCGGCGCGTGCAGTGCGTTGCCGTTGCTGTCGCGATGCATGGCCGCCGCGGCGAAAAGCCCGGCGGCGTGCCGGCCTGTTGGTCCTGCGTCGGATTCGAGCCTGCCTGACATATATCTCTAGTGTCTAAATTCCAACGGCCTTGGCCAATGGAACGGGTTCTGTGCTTTCGTCAGTATCTTCCAGCGGTCTAATTTCCGCATGCTGTGCCGAAATCTTCAAGGTGCGCGCCACGGTTGCGACCCAAACTTTGGTTGCGCCTGCCCTCCGCAGAACCCGCGCACATTCCGAAACCGTTGCGCCTGTAGTGAAAACGTCATCGACCACCAGCACTTCGCGGCCCTGCACCACTTCACGCTGAACCGCACGAAAAGCTCCGCGCAGATTCTCGCGGCGCTGATGACTGGTAAGGCCGATTTGCGACGCCGTTTCGCGCGTTCTATCGAGCACTCCCGGGCACAAGCGCAAGCGATCGCGCGCTGGATTGTTTTTCAAAGCGGCGTGCGCAATCATTTCTGCCTGATTGAACCCGCGCTGGCGAAGCTTGGTGCGATGCAGAGGGACAGGAACCACAACCACGCCTTCCGACGGGAACTCGGGTTCGAGCCTCGTAATCGCTTCGGCGAGCATTCGTCCTAGAGCGTTCGCCGCGGGACGCACGCCGCCAAATTTCAGCAGATGAATCAGTTCGCGCAGTCCGCTTTCATAGCTGCCGTAGGCCGCGGCGCGCGCAAACAGCGGTTCGATGCGGCGGCACATCCCGCATTGGGGTTCGCTATAGTTGTGACCATCGGCAACCGCGTAAGGCGAAAACAAGCGCTCGCCGCAGGTTGCGCAAACTCCGCCCGTGATGGGCAGCATGCCATCGAGGCATTCTTGGCAAACAGGGAGACGCGAAATACTGACTAGCGGTGTGCTGCAGATTCTGCAATCCGAGGGAAACAAAACAGCGAAGAGACTTTCGGCAATCGGGTTGGTCCAAACTCGTTCGAACCAACTTCGACCAACCCGCACTGAATCGTTCTGAATTTCGCCGGACTGGATTATGCCGCTTCCGGAAGCAATAGGAGGGCTCGCCACTCCAGCTTTGGCCTGGCTAGCCCGAATTCTGTCCTCGCTACTGCTGAAGACGGCCTCCGTCTTGCCCGCAAGTTTCTAGCTTGGCGCGGGCGATTCTGCGTTTGCCTGCTGGAATAGAGTATAACGACGGCCGAGTCGCGAAGCAACGCCTGCCAACGTTTTGCTAGGCAACGTTACGGTCAGGTTGCGGCACCGTTGCTGCCATCTTCCTGACTGGTTCAGGGAGACGCTCTTTCACCGGCACGAACAGCAAACGATAATCGCGGCGGAAGCATACCGAGCAGCGAACCGGCTGCAGCAGAAAAATCGGCAGAAGATAACGTTCAGAAAATGTGCGGGGCCTCGAATGGAAGCCGGTGTCACTGCCGCAATCATCGCATCGATATTCAAGGCGCCGCTGAAGCCCAAACTGGTCGGGGGAGTTATTTGCCACGTTACACCTCTCTGGGAACTGGACAACGAAGGGGCGCAAACAGATTGGCTTCATTCTACCTCTAAGCCGTGACGCAAGCCAATCGAAAGTTCCGCGGTCGTAACTAAGCTGGAACCCGCGCCCCACTTGTAATCCAGGCCGTCCGCATGCTAACGTGCCGCCGTCCTATGTTTTGAATGAGTTACACTTCAAAATTGCTTTCATCCCACGCCTTACGAGGATTTCATCTATGAGCAGTCCAGTCCCCGGACCAGGAACTGTTGTCAAGAAACACGTCCCGTTCGTGCCCGAGAACATGGAGATGAAGGAGTTCACCCTTCGCGCGGTGTTGCTGGGACTTCTTATGACCATTGTTCTGGGCGCGGCCAACGCTTACCTGGGACTGCGTGCCGGGATCACAATCGCGGCAACATACCCGGCCGCAGTGATTGCGATGGCGGCAATGCGGGCGTGGAAGGGATCGCTGCTCGAAGAAAACATTGCGCGTACCGCAGGCTCGATCGGAGAGTCGGTCGCCGCCGGTGCGATTTTTACTATTCCAGCGTTTCTCATCGCAAAGGCGTGGCCGTCGTTTGAGCCAGGAGTCGCATATTGGAAGTCGACGGCGCTAATCATGGTGGGCAGCATTCTAGGAGTCCTCTTCATTTCCCTAGTGCGGCGCGGCATGGTCGAAGACCCGGAACTGCCCTTTCCTGAATCGCTGGCCGCATCGGAGATTCACAAGGCTGGGCAACGCGGTGCGCAGGCCGCGAAATATCTTTTCTGGAATATCGGCGTTGGCGGCTTCGTCTATCTGTTGGGCCGCTTTGGCCTGTTCGCCGCTGACAAAGACTTTCACTTTGGAGTCGGTGCTCTAGGCAGGAGTCAGGTGCGCCTCGGTGGAGTGGGGACTACGAATGTTCTAGCGACGGGCGCGGCCAGCATGGCTTCAGCGCCTAGCGTGAGCCCAGCCTACCTGGGAGTGGGATACATCATCGGGCTTCGATTGGCCTCACTTCAGTTTTCAGGAGGCGTGTTGGCATGGGGCCTGATGGTTCCGCTACTCATGTATTTTCTAGGTCCGCAACTCAAGCAATATGTTCCCGCGGATACTCCGGATGACTGGGCCTCGATGGCGATGGCAGTGTGGCGGTTTATTGTGCGGCCGATCGCGGTCGGCGGCATGTTGGTGGGCGCGGCGTACACCCTCTACAAAATGCGCACGAGCCTTACCGCGGGATTGGGAAAGGCGTTCTCCGACCTTCGACAAACCGCAGAACAACAGGCGAAGCTTTCCCGCACCGAGCGCTACATGAGTTCGAGGATTGTGTTCGGGTTGATCGCGGTTATGTTTGTGCTCATGTGCTTCCTGTACATACATATTTCCGGGCTGGTTTGGCCCGCGGTATTGGCGGCGCTGGTGATGCTGGTAGTGGGATTTATCTTCGCGACAGTTTCGGGCAACCTGGTCGGATTCATCGGCTCTTCCAACAACCCGATCTCCGGTCTGACGCTCTCAACTCTGATTATTGCTGCGTTGCTGATGGTAGCTTTGGGCGTTCACGGAATAAAAGGTGTCGCTACCGTCTTAGGAGTGGCTGCTGTAGTTTGCGTTTCGGCGGCGGTTGCGGGCGAACTGTTGCAGGATTTCAAGGTTGGCTACATTCTCGGCGGCACTCCCAGCAAAATTCAGAGTGCTGAATTGATTGCCGTGGTTGTGGCGAGTTTGGTCATGTATTGGCCGCTCTACCTGCTCCACACTGCATTTGGTTTCGGAAGCCGTGATCTTTCGGCGCCGCAAGCCGGGCTGATGGCCACTCTGGCAATCGGCATTGTTGGCGGCGACATGCCGTGGCCTCTCGTGGTGGTCGGAGTGTGCTTCGGTATCGGGCTGATCATGATGCAGGTGAAGAGTCCGATGCTGGTAGCCGTGGGAATGTATCTTCCGTTCGAGACCACGTTCGCGATTTTCCTGGGAGGAGTCTTCCGCGCGATCGGCGATTGGATTGCGAAACGTCGCGGCCTGAACGCTGCGCAAACGGCGCGAGCAGAAAATGCCGGAGTCCTTACCGCTTCCGGCTTGATCGCCGGTGAAGCGATCTGCGGACTGCTGTGGGCCGCGGTCATCGCATTGTCATTCGCTCAGCAACCCTGGTTGCACCTGCTCTCGGCGTGGGCTGCGAAAATCAAGACGGCGCAAATCTTTGATCATCCTCTTTATCTCAGTGGAATTGTGGTGATGGTTCTGCTCGCTTGCCTCATGATCTTCCTGCCGCTATCGAGCGCAGGCGACCCGAACGAGCCAGCACCGCCTGTCGCGATGATGTAGCTTATTGACCACGAAGGATACTGAGTCACGAAGAGATTCCGGAATTTCTTCGTGAAACTTCGTGCCCTTCGTGGTTTAGTGTTTCTATGTCGATCTCCGAAAATGTGGCCGCGGTGCGCGAACGGATTGCCTCGGCCGCGCGCCGCGCCGGGCGCAATGCCGACGGCATCACTCTGATGGCCGTCACCAAAACCCAGCCGCCGGAGCGCATCCGCGAAGCTCACGAAGCGGGACTCAGAATATTCGGAGAAAACCGAGTGCAAGAGTTCGCCGGCAAAGTCGATGCCCTACGGGATTTGAAAGCCGGCGAATGGCACATGATCGGCCACCTGCAAACCAACAAAGCTGCAAAGACAGCTGAACTATTTCGAGCGGTGGATTCAGTCGATTCATTGAAGCTGGCCAAAAAACTGAACGCAGCCGCACGCGCGCTCGACAAAAAGCTCGGCGTGTTAATCGAAATCAACGTCGGCGGCGAAGCCGCAAAAAGCGGTGTGGCGCCGGACTCACCAGCACTCGAAGAATTGCTGACAGCAGCGCCTCGCCTGGAAGCCTTAGCCTTCCGAGGACTGATGACCGTTCCCCCATTCACCGACGACCCCGAAGGCGCGCGCCCCTATTTCCGTAAGCTGCCCGAATTGCGCGATAGGATCGCTGCCAGAAAGCTGCCGAACATCGCCATGCACGAACTCTCCATGGGCATGTCGCACGATTTCGAAGTTGCGATCGAAGAGGGATCGACCTGCGTGCGCGTGGGGACAGCGATCTTCGGAGAGCGCGGAAAGCCTTAGCTCCGATAAGCAAAGGAACGTGGGAGAGCCTTTGATTTACTCCGTGAACCTCTGTGTCCTCTGTGTTAGTGCTTTTTTATGGTAGCCATTCATGAAACCTCCGAGGGTGTAACGTTCGCGGTAAGAGTCCATCCCCGTGCCAAGAAGAACGCCATTACCGGCGAACTCGGCGACGCGCTCAAGCTTTCCCTAACCTCGCCACCCGTGGAAGGCCGTGCCAGCGAAGCCTGCATCGAATTCTTCGCGAAACTTTTGAAGCTGCCTCGATCTTCCGTTACCATTGCCTCCGGCCAGACCGGCCGCCAAAAAATGATTCGTGTCTCAGGATTCTCGGCCGAAGAAGTACGCAAGCGGATTGCTGGCGCCGCCACAGGGAGCCACTCTTGAGCTTTGCCGAACGCCTGCAGGAAATTCGCACCGGGTTCGAGCGTCCCTTCTGGGTCGCGAATATCAGCGAAATCTTCGAGCGCCTTTCCTACTACGGCGCGTTCGCTTCGCTTGCCCTCTACCTGCAGGAGCGGCTGAATTTTTCCGCAGAGCAAACCGGAACCCTGACTGGCATCTTCGGCGGCATGGTATGGTTTCTCGCCATCTTCGGTGGAGCCGCCGCCGACCGCCTGGGCTTTCGCCGCGCTCTCTCGATGGCGTATCTCATTCTCGCGGCCGCATATTTCCTCATCGGTTCTATCGGCGCGTCGTGGCTCGCGCCGGTGCGCAATGCCGTGCCTCTCAGCTTATTTGTCGGCTTCATCCTCATTCTCCCAGCACTCGGCATCGCGCTGGTAAAGCCTTGCGTGGTCGGCACCACAGCCCGTGCCTCTAAAGAGAACGTCCGTTCCATCGGCTATTCCATTTACTACACCATGGTCAACATCGGCGGTGCGGCTGGGCCGTTGTTCGCGTCCTGGGCCCATCGCCATCTGGGCGTCGAGAGTGTTTACCGCGTTTCCGCGCTGTTCGTCTTCGCGATGTTTTTTGTGGTTTTGATTTTCTTTCGCGAGCCGCGCAAGCCCGGAGACGCGCCTCCGCCATCCATCGCCACCGTCGCACGGAATTTCTGCGTAGTAGTCGGCAACTACCGACTGGTTCTGCCCGTGCTGATGATCGCCCTGCTACTTCGCGTCGCGCTGTGGATTCATCCCACCTTCAACGTGCCATGGTGGATCTGGGTCGGACTCCTCGCGCTCGTCCTCGCCGGCATCAGCCGCTTCATGTGGTTCCTCGTGCTCTTCACCGGCTTCTGGATCGTCTTCTGGCAACAGTACATCAGCTTGCCCGGTTACATTCACGGCTTCATTAATCCTCGCGCCGATGTCGAGATCATTTTGGTTACGGATGGCCTGGCGGTGATCTGTCTCACCCTCGCAATAAATTTCCTGACGCGCAAAATTCCAGCCTTCCAGGCCGTAATCCTGGGCACGCTGATCACTTCGGTTTCGTGGATCATCCTCATCCTCCGGCCAACCATCTGGGGAGCCATCCTCTCGTTATTTGTTCTCGCGCTCGGTGAGATCATCCAGCAGCCGCGCTACTACGAATACATCGCGCTGCTCGCGCCTCCGGGACAGCAAGGCACTTACATGGGGTTTGCGTTTATGCCGATCGGCATTGGCTCGCTGATCGGCGGATGGTTCGGCGGGACACTCATGCATCACTTCGGAGAAGTCACGCACCAACCCGAGCGAATCTGGTGGAGCGTGACCGCAGTAGGCGTGGTGACGACGGCTCTGCTGTGGGTGTATGACAGATATTTTAGAGTGGTCTCACTTGCGGCGAAATGAAACGCAACGCCATGACTGTTAGTGTGAAATCTCAAACTCCGTCAGCGAAACCCAGCCCAGCAGAAGTCGCCGCGCAGATTCGCCTCGCGCTCAAAGATGGCGGCTCCGCCGAGCATGCTGCAGGCGTGCAATGGTTCTTCAAAGATAAAATCAAATCGCACGGATGGTATACGGCGGACCTGCGCCGCGCTGTCGTCCGCCTTCGTCGGGAACTAAAGAAAGAATGCGGGCTCGGCTTTCTGGTCGAGGTTGCGGACCAACTTTTTTCCGGCCCGGTGCTGGAAGAAAAAGTTGCCGCCGTATTCCTGCTGGAAAAACTCGACGCCGAGTTCAGCGATCGAGAGTTCAAGCTGTTCGAGTCCTGGCTTGACCGCATCAGCAGTTGGGCCGATCACGATGGACTGGTGCACTACCTAATAGCCCCGATGGTTGCATCGAAACCGTCACGCACAGAAGCGGTCTTCCGCTGGGCCAAGTCGCCCAACGGCTGGCGCCGCCGCGCCGCCTGCGTTGCGCTGATTCGAGGAGCGCGAGCAAGAATGTTCTTCCCGGAAATCATGAAGCTGTCGAACTCCCTGCTCACCGATGACGACGACATGGTGCAAAAAGGGTTGGGCTGGCTGCTACGCGAGACGGCGAAGTTCGATGCCAAACGCGCAGTTCCATATTTGATGAAGATTCGCGGACGCGCACCAAGACTGGTGTTGCGTACAGCGTGCGAGACTCTGCCTCCCGCGGTCAAGAAAAAGATTCTAGCCCCTGATCGAGATCAGAAATAACTCAGCCAGTTATCGCTGCGCCTCTGCTTCAATCCCGCAAACCAGCGGCAAAGGGGATAAAGCGTAAGCACGACAAAAATCCAGATCAGATAAATAATCGGCAAAGAATATCCCCAACCGGGCGGCTTAGTCATCGGAAAGTCGCCAAGCCCCGGCGACTCGAACATCCAGTGCACCTGGCCGAACCGCGCATAACACACCGCGACCGCGAGCAAGTGGATGAAAGGAATATGCAGCAGATAATAAAACATCGGCACCTTGCCAATGGTAAGCGCTGGCCGCAGCCATCGCGGGGTTCCGGCGTCGACCGCCCACCAAAAAAGCAGAGCCGGCCCCAGCGTCATCAGTAGATACAAAAGCGATGGTGGATACTTCGTGGTATTCAAAAATGAAAGCACAGTAAAAGCTGCGGATCTTTGGCCGCTCCAGGGAAGCGGATCACCGTAAACATTGATGCCGCGCAAAACGACGAATGCCGCGGACAAGCCAATGCCCAGCGGCAGCAGAAATGCTTTCCGACGTTCCGATGGCCAGCGGTAGATTTGTCCCAATCCATAGCCTGCCGCGGTAACTCCGACCCACGGAATGAGTGCATACGTAACAAAAATAATGCGCCCGGGATGATTCATAATGATGTTAGGCGAGTGCAGAATCGACCAAAGTGGGTTCGAAGATTCCACGGAGTCCAGCAGATTATGGGTCGCGATCATCACCACGCCGAATGCTGTCACAACCCAAGTCGGCAGATAAACCAGCACCGAAAGCACAATCATCGCCCAACCCAGGGCCCACAAAACGATGAGCAGCGTCAGGTGGTAATCGAAGTTAAACTGCCAACCGAGGCAGCGGTTTACCGTGAGTTCCAGAAAGATCAGCCACAGGCCGCGCGTAAATAGAAACCGCGATAACTCGCGCTTGCTCTTCTTGGCCAGCGAAAGATAGGCGCCCGTGCCGGTGAGCAGAAAGAAAACCGGCGCACAGAAGTGCGTGATCCAGCGCGTAAAGAACAGCGGGATCGTTGTAGTGGCAGGATCCGTGGGATTAAAACCCGAATTGCCGAAAAAATCCCGCACGTGATCGAGCGCCATGATAATCATGATCACGCCGCGAACTACATCAATCGATTCGATGCGAACGCGCTTCGTGACCACAGACGCGACGGCAGGCTCGGCTATGGCAGCCATATGGCCTGACAGTGTAGCAAGGAGTCATCCTCAAATAAATCGCATTCTGGAATGCGATTTCCTGCGGCCTGATTCGCCCAAATCATTGCCATTGTTTACAATAGAGGTTTGCCCATGGACCTGGCTGCCATCCAATCTGCGCTGCGCGAACGCAACATCGACGCGTGGTTGTTCTACGATCACCATCATCGCGATCCTATCGCTTACCGCGTGCTTGGCTTGCCCGCAGGCCTAATGGTTACGCGACGATGGTTTTACCTGATACCCGCGCAGGGCGAACCGGTAAAGTTGGTTCACAAAATCGAAGCCGGCCATCTTGATTCGCTGCCCGGCAGCAAACGCCAGTATTCCGGATGGCAGGAATTATTCGACAGCCTAAAGGCGATTCTCGCACCTTATCGCGACATCGCGATGCAGTACTCGCCCAACAACATCGTCTTCACGATTTCCCTGGTCGATGCCGGCACGGTCGAACTTCTGCGCGGCCTCGGCAAGAACGTTGTCAGTTCCGCCGACCTGGTTGCGCAGTTCGAAGCCACGTGGAGCGACGAGCAGATCAAGACGCACTTCGCAGCCCGCGATGCCATCGATGCGATTACTGCAGCGGCCTTTCAGGAAATCGGGCAGCGCACCCGCAACGTCGGCACTACCGAACACGAAATCCAAACCTGGTTCATGGAGGCGTTTCGCCGCGAGAACCTGCTCACTGACGATCCGCCGATCGTGGCCGTCAACTCCAACGCCGGTAACCCGCACTACGAGCCTCGTGCCGACCACCCCGTTCCTATTCGCGAGGGAGACCTCGTGCTGCTGGACGTGTGGGGCAAGAAGGACGTTCCGGGCGCGGTGTACTACGACATCACCTGGATGGGATTCGTGGGCAACGCGCCATCCGGACGCATGCGCGAGGTCTTTGAGATTGTGCGCGACGCGCGCGATGCCGGAGTGAAAACCGTGACCGATGCCATCAACTCCGGACGCCGCATCGCCGGATGGGAAGTGGATCGCGCCACCCGCAACCACATCAAGGAAAAAGGTTACGGTGATTATTTTATTCACCGCACCGGACACTCCATCGGCACCGACGTCCACTCCAACGGAGCCAACATGGACGATCTGGAAATTCACGATGAGCGCCAGATTCTTCCGAACTCCTGCTTCTCCATTGAGCCCGGCATTTATCTGCCGGAGTTTGGTGTGCGCAGCGAGGTCAACATGCTGGTCCGGCCCGGTTCGGCGGAAGTCACCGGCAACATTCAACGCGAGATCGTGACCATCTGATGGCAAATCAAACTGCAAAGACAACGACCAAGGCAGCCGAACCGGCGCAGCCCGCAAGCATGATGGCGGTGATTGCGCCCGCCGTGGGCTGGCTGATTCCCGGCGCGGGCCACATGATTCAGAAGCGCTGGATTCGCGGCGGTCTGCTACTAGTCTCGATCAGCGCTCTGTTCGTGCTTGGCCTTATGATGCAGGGGCACATCTACAAGGCGAATGGCGGCGACATCCTCGACATGCTCGGATTCATCGGCGACCTGGGCGCAGGCGGCCTATACATTGTGACCCTCGCCATGAACTGGGGACAGGGCGCGGTCGCTTTCGCCACCGCCGATTATGGAACCAAGTTCATGATCGTCGCTGGACTGCTGAACTTCATCGCGGTGGCCGACGCCTACCACATCGCGATCGGGAAAAAACAATGAGGCAGCTATCAGCCATCAGTCGTCAGCCATCAGCTAAAACTTCAATTCCGGTTGGGGCATCATGACGATTCAACTCTCTCACTTCAGCGCGGCTTTTGTGTTCGCGCTCTTTGCTTCCATCGTCTTCGGCATCACTCACCGTGAAACTACGCGCGATATGATCCGCTACGGCCTGTATTGTTTCGCCATGTTTCTGGGAGGCGTTTTCGTGGCCGGATGGACGATGTGGTTGGTGCGAAGATAGCTTTTAGCTCTTAGCCTTTAGCTCTTAGCTTCTTTTCTTTGTAGTGAATCCGCGTCCGGCTTTTCTCGTGTTACTGTCTTCCTGTGCCGATGCTGAAACTCTTGTGCCTAACAAGCTAGGGGCTAAGAGCTAACAGCTAAGAGCTTCTATCCTTCCCACACAAACGCATCAAACACCCGCTTCGAATCAAAATTCAGCCGCCGGTACAGAGCAACAGCTCCGGCGTTGGCCTCAGTTACGGTCAGCGATAACATCGAGAAGCCACGCTTGCGAAGATTTGTAGAAGTTGCCGCCAGCAACGATTCGCCAATGCCGCGCGAGCGATATTCAGGAAGCACGCAAACCTGCGTTACATGACCAACGTCCGCGCGCACGCGCGAGCACAGAATCATGCCAATCAGATTCTTTCCCTTGCGATCTACCGCGGCATAAGATGACTCCGCATCGAACACTCCGCATCCCGGGAAACGCACAATGTTATTCAGAAAGCGCAGCGATCCGCTCAGCGTGTGGTACTGGTCATTGATCTGGGCGTCGACGTGGCCGCGATAAGCGGCCGTGATCACAGCAGCCGCGGGTTGATAGTCCGCTTCGGTCCAAGGACGAACTTCGACATCTGCATGCGTCGCTCTTGCTGGGGGAACAATCCTGGACAGATCCAGCAGCATAAACAGCCGCGGGTGGCGCTGGAAGCCCTGATCGAGAAACGGCCGCGCAACGCTTCCCGCTTCGTGCGCCAGTAACTGCGCCTCGACGCGATGGATTCCGGGAGACTGCTGCAGCGTTTCGATCACATGCGTTAGCAGCTTGACTTCGACCTCGCCCGCGTTCGAAACTCGTCCGCCGTTCGCAACGTAAAGATCGCCGACTACTCCCTTGCTGCCTTCGTACACAAAGAAGCTGTAACCGAAAATGCGCCCGCGATCAATGGCAGCGTATCCAGGGAGAATTTTCGCGTCGACATAGCGCAGAATCATCTCCGCCGACCCGTGATAATCCCACGAGAGCAGGCTCGCCCACGCGCGCGTCTCATCGTCGAGCAGGGGGCGCAGGTCGACGGAAGAAAAATGCCTGAGATCGAGAATCTCCACGGGGCTCCTGCAAATTCAGCCGCAAAAGACGGTGGCTAAGTTTGCAATGGCAGAATCCAGAGTTTAGTGCGTTATGAGAGTTCAAGCAAACCGGCGGAACACCGGCCGACAACATTTCATCCTACTGCCCGGAAGCCGCGCCCGCCGCGGCAACCCAGTAGTAGTCCACGCGCTGCGCGGCATAGTGTCCCAGGTAAGAGACGCGGCGGCCTGCCACCAGCTTTGCGATCTCGGCCTGTGTATTCTCCGGCGCCACCAACAAGTGTTCCTCTGGAGGAACACTGCCCCAGTCGTAGTTGAAGGTCAACCGGTTGCGGTAAAAGGTCAATCCATATTCCAGTTCGCGCCGAACATGGTAGACGGCTAGCGGCAACGGTTGAGTTTCCATCCGAGCAATTTCCCGCGCCAGGGGCCGCGCTGAATAAGTTTCATCCAAGTCGGTAGCTCCCAGTCGCAACACGATTCCCACAAACAGCAGAATCGGAATCACCGTGACAAATCGCAGCATGCGAAGACCTGTCTTGCGAACCAGTGTGAGCGCAATTCCGGCGCACAGAACGAATGCAACGCCGAGCGCTGCCAGCATTGGTCGACCTCCCGGAAGCCGGTGTTGCGTGATCAAATAGGCAATCAATAACGCTGGAACAATCGGAGCAGCGGCGAATAACGCGTGCAACACTGCCAGCCATATTGCCGGCGGCCTGGCGTCGTTTCGCTCCAGATCTTGCCGCAGATATCCTGCTAATAAGAGCGCGCCCGCAGGAATCGCGGGAAGAATATAGCCGGGCAACTTTGATTGTGAGATTGAGAAGAACACCACGGGCACGACCAGCCAGCAGCACGCGAAAATGCCGAATTGCTGTGCGAAATCCTCGCTGGCCTGCACGAATCTTCGTCGCTCCCACCACTGCCGCACCGCTTGCACGAAGCCCGCAATCACAAAGACCGTCCAAGGAGCCAGCGCCAGCGCCGTCATCGGCAGGTAATACCAGATGGGCTCGCGATGGTGATAAAGATTTTCCGAGAACCGGTCCAGATTTTGCTGAACGATAAATTCGCGAAAAAACTGCGGATTGCGCATCTGCACCGCCGCATACCACGGCAGCGCGACTGCGCAGAACAGAATAATTCCCGGCAGCCACACCGACTTCAAAACCAGTCGCCAATCTTTAACCGCAATCGCATACAGAGCGATCACCAGCGCGGCCAGAAACGGCGCGACGGGTCCCTTCGCAAGCATGCCTAGAGCCATGAAGGCGTAAAACATGCCAAGGTAAATTTTCTTTTCACTCTCCCGCCACGCCCACCAACTGAGCATACCGATACCGAAAGCCGTGGCCAATGCCATGTCCATCGAGGCGGCGTGCGCGAATCCGGCAATGGCGGCGGAAGATGCTGTGATGAGCGCGCCGTCGAGTTCAAATCCAAACTTGAAGCGCCGCAGAAAAAAGTACACAGCCAGTACCAATAGAGCGGCATCGAGCGCCGATGGCAGCCGTGCGGCCCAGTCGCTTACACCAAAAATCGAATACGACAGCATGGCTTGCCAGTAATAGAGCGGCGGCTTTTCCAGCCACGGATGCCTGCCAAGCACAGGTGTAATCCAGTCGCGTCGCTCCAGCATTTCACGAGCGACTTGCGCATAGCGCGGCTCGTCGGCTCCAATCAGACCGAACTGTCCCAGCCCGTAGAGAAACAGAAACGCGCAGAAGCCCGCCAGCAATAGCGCGTCCGTGCGGGTGCGATTCGTCATGGGAGGATCAAAGGTTTCAAGGTTTCGGAAGTTTCAAGGTTTCAAGCGGTCGCAGGCATAGCTACATCCGACGAATTGAGCCTCGAAACGTTGAAACTTTGAAACGTTGAAACCTCATGTTGAATCATTGTACGGAAGGACCGCGCCGCAGCATTTCCAGAACCGGTCGTACCGCCTCAGCCAGCGGCCCATCCAGCGAGCAACCGCTGGCGCATTCATGACCTCCGCCGCCAAAGCCCTCGGCCACTCGCGCCACATCGAGCTTGCCCTTGCTGCGCAGGCTTACGCGAACGCGCCCGTCGGGAAGTTCACGAAAGAAAGCCGCCGCTTCAACTTCTCCGATCGAGAGCACGTAATTCACCAGGCCCTCGCAGTCTTCTTCCTTTGCTTCACAACGTTCCATTTGTTCCTGCGTTACCCAGGTCCACCCGATGTGGCCGTCGGTATTGAGGTTGCGCAGTGCCTCGCCGAGCAGCCTCATCTTGGCCACCGAGTGCGCAAAATAAATACTGCGCGCGCAATGCGACGGGTCCGCGCCCGCCAAAACCAGCTCCCGCGCCAGTGCGAATGTATGCTCGTTCGTCCCCTGAAACATAAACGATCCTGTATCGGTCATCAGCGCCGTGTAAAGGCACGTTGCAATCTCAGACGAGACGGGCGTTCCCGCCTCGCGCGCCAGCCGGAATACCATCTCCCCCGTCGCGACCGCATGCGGATCAATCCAGTTCACATCCGCGAACGGCCTTCCGCTGACGTGGTGATCGATGTTGATCAGAAATCGGCTTTCCAATCCCTCCAGCCGCGTGCGATGAATGCTGTCACATTCCAGAATGATCGCGGCTTCGTAGCTGCCGCCAATTCGGCTGGCCTGCTGCACCTGATCGGCGAAGGGCAGCGAGCGATAAATTCGCGGGACGCCATCGTGCAAAACCACGTCGGCCTGCTTCCCCATCGAGCGCAAAACCTGGCAGCATGCCAGCGCCGATCCAATGGCGTCGCCGTCCGGTCGCGCGTGCGACGTAAGCACGAATCGGTCGCGCTGCTCGATTTGCTGGAGAACATCCTGCAACATAATGGCTATGCCTTCTTTTCGCTCGATCCCGCGCGCGTCTTCATTCGCTTTTTCGCGCGCGCCAGCAGTTCTTCCACTCGCGCCTTTTCCCGCTCCGAACGGTCCAGCCGGAAATGCAATTCCGGCGCGCGCCGAATCCGCAAACGCTCCACCAGTTCGTGCCGTATGTATTCCTTCGCCGCGATCAAACCCTCAAGGCTGCGATCTGCCTCCTGGTCATCGCCATCCACATCCACCAGAACTTGCGCCGAACGGCCGTCGTCGGCCACATGCACCGCGGTCACGCCCACCAGCCCAATGCGAGGATCGCCCAACTCCCCTTCCACCAGAGTTTCGATCTCCTCGCGCAAAGCCTCGCCCAACCGCCCGCGATGATATTTGACCGCGCGCTTCTCCACGGCTCACCTCAAGGTAAAACGCATGAGAATATCAGAAAATCGGCCACAGGTGTTGGCCCTGTAGTGCTATTCTCGCGCACGAATGAGGGATCACGGTAAGTACGCAGGTAACAATAGGATAGCGGCACACCTTCGCCACCGTCTGGCAATCCACGGGCCGAGCGTTACCGCACTTCCACCGACAGCAAATCCCCATCCGACGCGCCACCGGGCTTATAGTTCACCGAGACTGCACGATCGTTCCATTCGCAGGAAAACTTTTCCGCTCCGATCAGTGGCAGCGACTTGTAGTCGGCAGTCCGCAGTTTTAGAACTACTTCGCCAGATCTCACGGTTAGCACCGCAGCTGGAGATTGGGAGCAGTCCACGTCGACGAGGCGCCCCTGCAGGAATTTTGCGGGACGCTTGTCTACTGTGCCTGAGGATTGTCCCGCTTTTTGGGCTGCGGCGCGCTTGGCGGCATCCTGCTCCAGCACGTCGAATGGCGAAGGTTGGGCTGCGACTTTCTGGTTTGCTACTGCGGCGGCTGAGATGCCGTATTTTTCTTCGTTCGGCATCGTGCCCAGCCTATCGCGAGCTGCCGTAGCGATCTCCGGATTGTTGCTTGCCTTCAGGCGCTGCAGCAATGTGACTGCGGCGTCCCATTTTTTGTCTGCAATATAAATTTCCGCCATGTTGTAAACATACTGCTGGTTGCGCGGACTCAGCCGGATCGCGGCGTGCTCGGCCTGCATCGCTGCCACCGGCCCTCCGCCTTTCATATGCGCCGTCGCCAGCAGGTCGTAGGCGTTGGCGAATTCGGGATACCACTCCACCGTGGCGCGCAGGTCGACCATCATGTTAGGCAGACCCACAATGTCGGCGTGCTTCGATTGCGCCACGCGGTATTTCAGCACAGAACTGTAGTACCGGATCCACGGATCATCCGGCTTCAGCCCGGCGGCATTGGATAGTTCTTCGGCAGCGGCATCGAACTCTTTGCGCTGCAGGTGGTCCCAGGCAAGAGCGCGGTGAGCGATCTCGTTGCCGACGGATGTGACCAGCAGAGGATTCTTCTTGTCGTCCCTTTCCTTATCTTTATCCCTGCTGAATAATTTTTCGGGAACCGGCTCGGGAGTTGCGGCTAGGGCCTGCAGTTCCTGCAAGCCCACGTCGCGGCGTTCAGGAACTCTGCTCTTAACTTCGGCCGCGATCGCGCGCGCATCGTTTTCAGTGATCACCTTGGAGGTGATTACGCGCGTATCCGTGTGCACGATCTCAGGAAACTGATAGGGCTGCGGCGGGGTGAGTTGGGATTGGGAATCAGGTTGCCTGGAGGCGTCGAGCGCCACGAACAGCGGCGTGAGCGAGTGAAAGTAATCTTTTGCCGCCTGATCAAATTGAGTCGACGACATGCCGTAAGCTTTTTGGATCGCATCTTCCACTGGCACGTGCTGGATCTCAACCAGATCGAAATAAGTTCCCGCCTCCTGCAGTTTCTTCTCATGGATGAGGTAATGCATCACCATCCACGATTGTGCATAGAAGAGCGTGTGGTGCGTGCCTTCGATGTAGCTCGAGGTGTCGTGCTTCATTGTGAAGAGGTCGGGCAGCGTTAGCCAAACCTGGCCGCTAAGAAACTCCGTAAGCGACTTCGGAAGACTCCGAACTTCCTGCTGGTTCTGCAGCAGGTCTTGCGTGTAAGCGGATTGCAGTTCGGGATCGCCGCCGATTTCGTACTTTTTGTCATCCAGGCGAATAGAGCTGAAGTATTCTGCCAGACCTTCATCGAACCATCCCGCCGCCGGAGGATAGTTGTTGTTCACAAGCATGTGGGCAAAGTCGTGGGCAACGGCGCGCCAGGATTCCGGCTCGAACAAATTCAGCACGATAAAGTTCTGGTCTTCGCCGGGAACAAAGAAACCAGCAGCGTCGATGGGCTGGCCTTGCCGCAGGGGCGCGCTTTGGTAGTAGTTCTTATCATTCTTGAAAGCGAGGATCGTCAGCGGCTCCGACTCGTTGAGTCGGTCCCGCATGAGCAGGGTAGCGAAGACGGACCGCATCTGCTCAAAGCGCAAAGCGACTTCGGTGCCCCTCTTTTCGCCGGCATCGGTAATCACCGTGTAGTGCGTGGAATGAATTTCGCGCCACGGCGATTGCTCCGCCGCACGAGCAGAGGCAGCCAGAAGGAGCGCAAGAAGCATCGTAGAAAGAAGTGAAGTCGGGATGGCGCGAATGCTGGCCATGTATGGCTTGAGGGGAGTGGAAGCTATTGAAATGCTAACACGCGGCCAACCGCGGGCGTCCTACTGATCGGTGCGGCAGCGGTGCGCGGCGGACGGCAGCGATCGCACGTAGCCACCGGGCACATATTGAACGTAGGTCTCGAGTCCGTTTGGATCCAAAATCATGCCGTCGTGTACGGCCTCATGCTCCCTGCGGAAGTATGAATATTCAAATTTCTTTCCATCGCCCATGACCTGGCTCTTGATGTAGCCGTCGGGAAAATATTTGTTGGTTAAGACCAGATTCGCGGCTCCATGTCCCGCCGTGATCATCTGCCCTTTCTCGTCATAGGTATAGGAATCCACATGCCCTGCCGAATCTGTGGCGCGGATCATTCGCCCACCTGCGTCGTATTCGTACCGCATCGTGCGGCCTTGAAAGATGTGATCTTGCTGATTCGGTGCTCAGAGTCGTTTTCGAAGTGAAGCCAATTTCCGGAGGGACTGCTGATCGAGACAAGAGCGCCAAACGAATCGCGCTCCATCTTGTACTCACGCCCCTCGGGGTCAATGAGGCCGGTCAAGACTGTGACGTTCTGCGGCAGCGCATTCGGCGTGTAAGGAAACATATAGGTCCAGCCGTCGGCCGTTTTAATTCGCCATGTCTTTCCATCAAAGACCAATTGAGTGTTCTGAAAACGACCCTCGCGATCCCAGCCAGATTGGTACGTGTCGCCAGTCTGTCCGGTTGCTGGCGGCAGGTGGTTGTAATGAATTCTGACGCCGTCTTCCATGATCAGGTCGATCGCGACGCCCATCTGTCCACCGAGAAAAATCTCAAATGAATCTGAACCGCCGATTCCGAATGCCCGCGAACGATCGTCCTGATTGCGATGAATTCGGCTGAATTGCATGGCCGGTTCATCTTCGAAAACGAAATCCGCTTTGCGCAGAATGATCAGCCCAACGCCGGTGTCCACGCGGAAGGTTTGCGTGGCTGTATCCGGTAGGGCAGATTCTGTGTACTGCATTTTCCAGAGCAGCTTGTCTCCGGGGCCGTCGTAAATCGTCACGACAGGGTCTCCCGACTCCACGAAAGAATCCCATTGTCCTTCCGCCCCGATTACGTCCCCGCCCATCCGATCGATTTGGAAGCCTGAGAGAACTCCGCCGCTCAGTAAGCTTGTGTAGTCGCTGCTCAGGGGCAAATCGAAATAGAGCATGACAAGATTCTTGGTTAGAAGTTTTTGCACCCGCGAAGTCAGCCATTCCGGATTCCGCTTTCCCAGCAGCGAAAGCGGATGCAAACGAGCTGACGAGACCATTCCGAAGCGTCCCTCGTCGCGCATGTTCTCTACATAACTCCAGTCATAAGCGGGAATGTACATGTCGCTGGCGGTTACGCCGATCAGAATCGAGGCTGGATCGCGCGAAATTTCTGGATACTTCTGCGCCATGAATTCGATCCACTTCTCGGTGTTCAATTGATTGCGCGCCGGATCAATGAGCCTCGGGTCAAGAGGAATTGGAGCCAGCACCTTCACGTCAATTCCAAGCTTTGCTTTGTAATACGCAGGCGCCCATTGCAGCGATTCGCCCTCAGCCATACCGATTGGCAGAAGATAAACATTTTTTGCCGGCACCGCTGGAAGCTGAAGCCGTCGCACTGGAGTGAGGTCAATTTTGTCGCCACTTCTGTTGCCCTCGGGCTCAAACACCAGCCGTGAAAAATCCCATACGCCATTGGTCCAATTGGCGACGCCGTAGAGATGTCCGCTGCCGCGCGAGCCGCTCAACGTCACCGACCATTGCGCGAATTGCGAACCACCGAACGGAAACAGAAATCCGAACACCGGCTGTTTGGCCCGGATGCCGCTGCCCAGCGCACTCTGCACGCCAGGCGAAGACAGGGCCGTTTGCAGTGAGCTTGTATAGGCTGTGGACTGCAAGAGGCTCCGATTCAAGAAAACGACCGTTACGATTGCCATGAAAGCGACGAACAGAAGCACCACTACGCTGGCGGCCAGCGGGAAAAAACTTGTGGAAGGTTTTCGGGAACCGGCTTGAGGCACAGGGCTGCAGCGCGGGCATACCCATCCACGGAGTGCCGACCCACATTTCGGGCACGCCGCTGCTTCCGTCGCTGTTGGCATCCTCGATAATTAACATAGCGGGGGCACCGCGAAAGGTTACCTTGGAGCAGGAGCCAGAAGACGCTGGCTATATGTGGGGCTGCATCTATGCTACGTCTTGTCCGCACTTCGGGCAGAGCGTATTCCAAACGAGCGCACGTGCCTCGTAAAGCGGTTGGTGGCAAAAGGGGCACATGAACCCCAGATCGCGACACATCTCGTTGTCATGCTGGATGGTGCGATAGATCGCATACGCCTCGCTAATTATTAGGGCGCCCAGGAAAAGCAGCACAGATGCGCGAGGGATCCTAACCAGCAAGATTTTCTGCATGCCTATGAAGACCAGGAAAGCGACGGACGCCGCTCCGAGAAAAGCCATTACACGAAGATTATGGCTCTTCGCAATCAGAGCGCGTTTTTGGGCCAACTCGCCTGTCAGTACAGTTTTCACCTAGTGAGAATAGGACGCGGGTGGAAGGAGCCGCAAATTACGAGTGTGCAGAGCGTAATGGGATCTTGCTATGAAGGCCGAGGTAAATGCCTAGTCGCCGCTGGCGTGGTTTTGCGTAGGCACCAGAACAAGGCGCGGGCGTGCTTCGGCGGGACGATGCTGCGAGGTTCGTCCGCATAAATCGAGAATGGCGAAGACTGCTGCGTACGCGGAGAGAACGCCGATGCCGACCGAGGCGGCTACGGTGAGGCAAAGAATCAGAGGCATGAAGAGCGAAATCACGGTCGACCACCCTTATTAAATTGCAGTATCAGATGCCACAGCTTCAACTTTCGTCTACGCGGCTTTTTCAATCTACCTGCGTTAAAGGCCGCTGCTAGTGACGATTCAGGTGCGCCGCAGCTTGCTGCTCCGTAGTAAAATACGGAGTAGAGCTGTGCACTCCTACTGTCGGACAAGTCTGTAAGCCTGTCGACATTACGGAAGGGCAATCCAACCCGGTTTTTCAGACAAGTAACCAATGGCTATTACTAAAATCTCCGTGCGCGGGGCGCGCCAGCATAACCTCAAGAACATCGACGTTGAGATTCCGCGCAATACTTTGACGGTGGTCACCGGACTGAGTGGATCGGGCAAGTCGTCGCTGGCGTTTGACACGATTTATGCCGAAGGGCAGCGCCGCTATGTGGAGACTTTGTCGACCTATGCACGGCAGTTTCTGGACCAGATGGAGCGCCCGGATGTGGATGCAATCGATGGACTTAGCCCGTCCATTTCGATTGAGCAGAAGACCACCAGCCGCAGCCCGCGATCGACCGTTGGAACTATCACCGAGATCTACGACTATCTTCGCCTGCTGTTCGCTTCGATTGGAGTGCCGCATTGCCCCAAGTGCGGGCGGCCGATCAGCCGCCAGTCAGCGGAGCAGATCGTGCAGCGTGTGATGCTTCTAACTCCTGAGGATCGAGTAATGGTCCTCGCGCCCATCGTGCGCGGGCGCAAAGGCGAGTTCAAGAAAGAGATGGAGACGCTGCTCAAGCATGGCTATGAGCGGGCGCGTGTCGACGGCGAAATTGTGAATCTGGATGACGACCTCGCGCTCGATAAGCGCAAGAATCACACGATCGAAGTGGTGATCGACCGGTTGCTGGTGAAGCCGGGGATCGAGCATCGTCTGGAAATGTCAGTCGGGCTGGCGATGAAGCTGGCCGGCGGCCTGGTGCAGATCGCCGTGGTCGGCGGGGATGAGCAACTTTATTCCGAGAAGCTGGCTTGTCCGGATTGCGGCATCAGCGTGCCGCAACTTGAGCCGCGTTCGTTTTCGTTTAACAGCATGTATGGAGCTTGCCCGGAGTGCCACGGCCTCGGCAGCCGTTATGATTTCGATCCCGCGAAGGTGATTACGGATTGGTCGAAGCCGCTGCTCGATGGCGGACTGGGGCCAGGTTCGGCGTCACAGGGATTGATTCATGCGTTGCAGATTACGGCGGCGGCGCACGGAATTGATCTGAGCGAACCGTTTGAAAAACTTCCAGAGCAAGTTCAGGATCTGTTGCTGAATGGAGAATCAGGGCGCGGCAAGACTGGCTTCCGCGGAATCTTTGGATACCTGAAGCAGAATTTGGAGGAGTCGACCTCGGAGGGTTATCGCGACTGGCTGATGGATCACATGTCGGCGACGGATTGTCCCGCGTGCGGGGGCAAGCGGCTGCGGCCGGAGAGTCTAGCTGTGAAGGTGAGCCGCATGTCGATTGCTGAATTTACCGCGCTGCCAATTTCAAAGGCGCTCGATGTCGCGCGAGGCATTAGGCTCGCGGGACGAGAGGAAAAAATCGCTGGCCGCGTTATGCATGAAATTGTGGAGCGGCTGCAATTTCTGAATGCGGTGGGATTGAATTACATTTCACTCGACCGCTCGGCAGCGACTTTGTCTGGAGGCGAAGGGCAGAGGATTCGTTTGGCGACGCAGATTGGGTCGAAGCTGCGCGGCGTGCTCTATGTTTTGGATGAGCCTTCGATCGGATTGCATCATCGCGATAACGGACGGCTGCTGAACGCACTCGAGAATTTGCGCGACTTGGGGAACACTGTGCTCGTCGTCGAGCACGACGAAGAGACGATTCGCCGCGCGGATTATGTAATCGACCTCGGTCCCGGCGCGGGACGACATGGCGGAGGGTTAGTGGCGCACGGAACTCCTGCGGAAATTATGCGCGAACCCAACTCGCTGACCGGGGCTTACATTTCCGGCAGAGTGCAGATTGAGATGCGCGCCGAGCGGCGTCAGAAAAACGGTGCGGCCCTGACGATTCTGGGTGCGAAGGAAAATAATCTCAAGAATCTCGATGTAACTTTCCCGCTCGGCGTGATGACCGTGGTGACGGGAGTTTCCGGGTCGGGCAAGTCCACGCTGGTAAACGACATTCTTTATCCCGCGCTGGCGCGCCAGCTTTACCGTTCGCGCGAGAAGTCGGGCGAGCATAAGGCGATTGTGGGCGCGGAGAACATCGACAAAGTGATTCGCATCGATCAGTCGCCGATTGGCCGTACGCCGCGCTCGAATCCCGCGACCTATACCGGAGTCTTCACTGCGATTCGCGATATTTATGCCATGCTTCCCGAGGCACGCGAGCGCGGCTACAAGCCGGGACGATTTTCGTTCAACGTGCCCGGCGGACGTTGCGAAGCTTGCCAGGGCGAAGGACAGCGCCGCATCGAGATGAATTTTCTGCCCGATGTTTACGTGCTCTGCGAAGTCTGCGGCGGACGCCGTTACAATCACGAAACGCTGGCTGTGAAGTACAACGGCAACTCCATCGCCGACCTGCTGGAGATGCCCGTCTCCGACGCGCTGCCGATTCTCGAAAACATTCCGCAGGTAAAGCAGAAGCTGCAGACGCTGGTCGACGTTGGCCTCGGCTACATTCATCTCGGTCAGTCTGCGGTCACGCTCTCAGGCGGCGAAGCGCAGCGCATCAAGCTGGCCCGCGAGTTGAGCAAGCGGCAGACGGGCAAGACTCTTTATCTTCTCGACGAGCCCACCACCGGCCTGCACTTCGACGACGTGAAGAAGTTGCTCGACGTGCTGCACCGGCTGACCGACCTGGGCAATTCGATCGTCATCATCGAACACAATCTGGACGTGATCCGCAACGCCGACTGGATCATCGACCTCGGCCCCGAAGGCGGCGAAGACGGCGGCCGCCTCGTGGCCCAAGGCACGCCCGAGCAGGTGGCGCGAGTGAAGAAGTCGTACACAGGGCAGGCGCTTGCGGGATACTTCGCGGGGAACGGCAAGCGGAGCGCCTAGCTGCAAATCGACGTTATGTTCCGACTGGAACATTTGTACATACAAAATGTTCCAGTCGGAACATTCGAGCGTTTTTACCGGAACACTGTGGAAATCTCGGAAAACTCGGAAAACAACCTTAAAGCTATAGTCGGTGGGCGGCAGGTTGCTGATGCGGATGAATTTAGCGTACAGGCCGGAAAACGTGGTAGAAAAGCCACAGGGCGAAGGAAAAACGACTGAGATCGGGAACGGTGTTGGCAGTCGACGGCGGCGAGTGCCGATTACATAGAGTTACGGACCGTTCAGTTAGTAATCCTGAACTTCCTGTTGCTTTTCAGCGTGCCGCCCGGCGCGGTCACGACGACGGGGCCAGTGGTTGCGCCCGTTGGCACTGTCGCAGTGATCTCCGTGCCTGATACAACGGTGAAACTCGCCGACGTGCCGTTGAAGGTGACGCTGGTGGTGCCGGTTAGATTGTTCCCCAGGATGATCACGGATGAGCCGACCTGGCCGGAGGCGGTTACGGTTTGGACGAAAGGGCCGAGTCCGGTGGACAGTTTGAAGGCGGTGCCGTAACCGGCGAGACCTCCGCGGTAGGTTGCGCCGTAGAAGTTGCCGTCGGTGCCCTGCATAATTCCGACGGGGAAGATGCCGTCGGAGCAGAATTCGCCCAGTTCTTCACAGAAAGTGTAGAGCGTCGAGTAGTCGCCGGCCGAGGTAAGTTCAAAAATAATGCCGCATCCATAACTGAAGTAGCAGGTTGTGCCCTCACCCGAGTTAATGATCCCGTAGAAATTTCCGTCGGTGGCCTGCAGGATGGAGCCGCCGCTGATGCCGCCCGTGCAACTGTATACGGCACAAAAATTGTAGAGCACGGTCAGCTCCCCCTGAAGCGACAGCCTGAAGATGACGCCGCTGCCGTTGTAGCCGTCATTTCCGTAGATGCCTCCCCGATCGGTGACCCCATAAAGATTTCCGTCGGCGGCCTGCATGACGACGGCTGGACCGGCTCCGTCGGAGCAGTTCGGTCGCGAGCAGAAGTTGTAGAGCGTAGTGGTGACGCCCTGGGGAGTCATTTTGAAAATCAGGCCGCCGCACTCGATGACCTCGACATTGCAGTCTGGGCCGGTACCGCCGCCTGCGACGCCATAGAAATTTCCGTCCGTTGCCTGGATCAGGCTGGCAGGATTCGCGCCATCGACGCAGTTAGTCTCCGCGCAGAAATTATGCAAGACACTTTCGCTTCCAGTCAGCGTTACGACGTAAGCTAAGCCTGCGTTGTACCGGCCACCGACCTCTGTGGTTCCGTAGAGGTTGCCATCACTGCCGAGCGTCAATGGCGCGTAAGGATCGTCGCCGTCTTTGCAGTTGAGTTCGGAGCAGAAGCTGTAAATGGTGGTGAGGCCGGTTTGCGCATTGGCGCGATAGATCGTCCCGGCCTTGTTTACTGTTCGGTATGGGCCGTCGCCACCGTAGGCTGTGGTGCCGTAGAAATTGCCGTCTCCAGCGAGGGTCATACCGGTGTAGGCCTTGGAGCCGGTGCAGTAGTTGGTGGTGCAGGAGTAATCGAGCAGGGTCCACGATCCTGTAGTCGTCAGATAGAAGCCGAAGCCATAGGGGCCGCCGTAGGATCCATGGCCGTAATAGGCAGCGCCGTAGAGGTTGCCGTCGGTTCCCTGGGCGAGCGGGCTGGGGTATTGGCCGTCGCCCACGCCGAAATCCGTGAGAGTGGTGAAAGTGACTGGGGACGGAGCGGCGGCTGTAGTTTGGGCTGCGCTCACACCGATCAGCCCGGCGAACGAAATAGATAGCACGGCGAAAAGTCGGGAAGGCCGCATGAAAACCTCCTTGGTGCTCGTGGCTTCGGGGGTGAGCCTGGTTGTTGGCGGAAAGTCAGTTCATCTAAAGCGCATAGAGCGCTTCATCGCGCCCGCGGTTTTCCAGTCGGAGCATACTCCCGCGCCGGGGGGGGCGTCTAGATGAATGATTTTGCACACCTCGGCGCCCGACACCTTGCTGGTCCTAGCAACAAGATACATAGGTCCTTCGTTGGGAGTCGCTCGCTTTGCGAGCGACTCCGCTTCCTCAGGATGACAAGCTTGAGTCAGGGGCTACGGACAGGAGTGTCCGTCCCACACGAGCAAAGTTTCGCTGCGGAGCGCTTCAGATATATCTAACGCTTGACGTTAATAACGACACTCGTTAAACTGGCTAGGTGATCAAATCCAGGTGATCAAAACCTTCGCCGATAACAGCACGAAGGAATTTTGGGACACAGGCAAGAGCCAGAGAATCCCTCCGGCGAATCTGCGGAACGTCACGAAAAAGAAACTGGCCATGCTTCACTCAGCCAGAGGGTTGGAGGATTTACGAGTGCCTCCGGGGAACAGGCTGGAAGCACTGCGTAGGGATCGGGCAGGCCAGCACAGTATCCGCATCAACGATCAATATCGCGTGTGTTTCGTTTGGCGCGATGGCGATGCGTATGATGTGGAAATAACCGATTACCACCGATCGCTTCGGGGGAAACGCAATATGAGCATCAAGAATGAAGGCCCAGCAGGTTGGGCGGTGCATCCGGGAGAGATTCTTCGCGAGGAGTTTCTGGAACCGATGGGCATCTCGCCCTACCGGCTTGCGGTGGAGTTGCACGTTTCTCCTCCTACAGTCAACGACATCGTTCGAGAAAAGCGCGGAATTACCCCTGAGATGGCAGCTCGTCTGGCCAAGTATTTCGGAACTGCGGAGCAGTTCTGGCTGAACTTGCAAGACGCTTTCGCGGTTCATCAGGTCCGGCGGAAATATTCGAGGGAACTCAAAGCCATAAAGCCTATTGCCGCGGCTGCGGCGCGCTAGCGTCATCCTAAGGAAAATATTTTGTCAGCGCCGGAAAATCCGCAGCTTGACCCGCAGCCGCTGAGCAGCGATCTCCAAACGTCTGCTCCGTATGTTGTTGTGCCGTTCCCGCCGCCTGCGGCTGAGCCAGTACGACCCGAACCCAAGGCTGGCGAAGACCCGATCTGGAGCGGATGGGACGTTTTGCAGATTGCCGGCCTGACTTTGCTGCTTACGCTTTTTGTCGGGCCACTGCTCACGGTTACGGGCGCTCGCATTTTTATTTATCCGCATGAAAGTTGGCTGGATGTGGCGCGGAAGCCTGTGCTGGCGCTGCTTTCCCAGTTCCTCTCTTACGTGGTTGTTGTTCTTTACATGATCCTGCTGGTACAGGGCAAATATCGCGCGCGATTCTTCCAGGCGATGCGGTGGAACTGGCCCGGCATTGCCGGCGTAAGTTTTCTGGGTGTGGGAGTGCTCATGCTCGGCTTCGACATTCTGGGACGATTTCTGCCCATGCCGAAGACCACACCCTTCGATCAATTCTTCGATCGCCCTTTCGATGCCTATCTCACCGCAGCTTTTGCGGTTAGCCTCGGGCCGTTGATCGAAGAAATTTTCTTTCGCGGATTTCTTTATCCTGTGGTGGCGCGGCGTCTGGGCGTTGGCTGGGGAATTTTTCTGACGGCGCTGCCGTTTGGATTGATGCACCTGGCCCAGTACGGTTATTCCTGGGGAGCCGTGTTGATTGTATTTCTGGTTGGCGTGGTGCTCACCGCAGTGCGGGCGATGACGAAGTCAGTGGCCGCAAGCTTTCTGGCGCACGTGGGCTACAACGGAACGCTGATGGCGCTGGCTGTCTGGTCTACCGATGGATTCCGGCACATGGATAAAGCTGGAGCGCTGCTGTTTTGACCCTACTCGGGTGATTAGGTTGTTTTTAGCCCGGACGGCGACGGAGCGCAGTCTGCAACTCCGACCGGATCTCAGGCCGGGGTGGGAGGGGGAGGCTCTTCCGCACCGGGCTCTGTCCCCGTGATAAGGAATGAGTCGGATAGATGCAGCAGGTCCAGAAGATACTCTTTCAACGCCATTAGGACGAAAGCGGCCTCGGCAAAGGCGAAGATACCGACGTAATACGCGGCTAACGGCATGCTCCACGGTATCGCCTCCAGCGGAAATTCTGAGGCCGGATCGAGCTTCAAGGGTCTCAGGTTGCCGGTATAGGAGTCAATCTCGGCCTGTGCTGGCGTTGTCTGCGTTGGTGCGGACTCCGTTTCTGGGGCCTTTGACGCGGGGCCTGTCGTCGGGGTGCTTTTACTCAGATTCAGATGCTCGATTAGCTCCTTAGACGCCCGAGCTGTGTCGCCATGGCTACGCCCCGCCTCCCTAGTGGCTACCGAGGTCGCAACGTCCTTGAGAGTCGGCGAGCCGACAGCCGAGGCAAGAATGCTTCGATCGCTGAGAAACTCATAGGCGAGGTCCATCTCGGCGGCTCTGTTGACGGCGAAATCCATGTCGTACAGGTAAGCGCCGGCCAGCTGTCCGCCCTGGGCCTTGGCTTGCGCTTGTGCTTCCGCTACAACCAAGGACTCGCTTAGCAGACTGTGATACGAGAAGACCATCACAATGCTGCCGATGATCAACAGCAGAGGGAGGGTTCCTACCAGGAATGATACCGTACTTTTTTTGGCACTGGAAGGGCCCCAGACCCCTGCGAACATTGCGCGACCCAACGCATGTCGGCTGAAGAAGACAAATCCCAGAATGAGGAAGCAAAACAGGGAGGTGTAGACAGATAGCATCTTGGTTTGCGCGCTGTAGGTCTTAATCAGGTTGAGCGACGTGACAGGTATGGGGAGGGACGCAACCACAACCGACGAGACACTCATGTAGTTCTTAAAAAAGCTGGCAAAGTTGTTAACCCGGGTCGCGCGCCTCGGGCTGACTTCTACGGCGTGGTGTGATGAGGCCATCTGTGGCTCCGTTTCAACAATGGGCCCGTTGGATGTTGTTGTGGATATTAAGACTACTTTACCGTGATGGTTAACAACTGCACCCCTGACACAACATAGTCCAGCGGAGCGGTTGCGGTTTCATCCACGCTCGATTCGCCGCTGACGATCATTTCCTGGTTGCCGCGCATGCCATCCATGACATTCATGATCGAGATGGGCAGCGTGGGCATTACTTTGTCGGCGACGCGGGCTTCGGGGTCGGCCTCTAGCAGCGAGACGTAAACGCGGTTGTTGGAGTGCTCTTTGTTGAGCAGCGCGATGGTGGAGGCGAGGTCGAGTTTGCGGCCGAACGCTGGACTGGCGTGGCCGATGCGGTCTAGAGTATCGCCGTCGCTCACTAAAATGCGCAGGGTTCCCTTGCTCGCCGAGGTCGGAATCTTTACTGGAATCTGCCGCACGATGCGCTCGCCGCGGTAGGGCGCCAGCACAGTCTCAACCATAATATCTTCCCCGGGGCGAGCTTCGGTTACATCGGTACGCGCACTCTCGAGGCGCGCCCAGCGGCGTTCGCGGACTAAGTCGAAATCCAGCTTTACTCCTGCGATGGCCGGGGCGTTGTAGGGATTGTCATAGATGCGTCCAAAGCGCTCACCCAGTGAAAGTGCGGCCTGCATGGCCGCGGGCTGTGCGCCTTCCGAGGGAGCGAACATGTTGCGCATCGTGACCTCGGGAAATCCCTTCACGCCGATGCTCCCAGTGAGCCGGTAGGTAATCTCTTCGCCGAACTCGTTGACACCATGCAGCGCGTTGAATACCGTCACCATCAAAGCCACCGGCGTCAGCTTGGGATTATTCAGAACCTCGTAATGAAATTGCTTCGTCCCTGTGCTGCTGTGGATGCTGAGCGTGACCGGAATCATCTGCGGCTGCCGGTCGAAGACGCCAAGAATGCCGGTGTGGCGATCCTGAACGAATGTGCCCACGGCCTCGGTGGTGTTGACAATCTTGAAAGCGTTGAGCGGCGAAGGCAGCGTAGCCAGAACCTCGGCCTTGGTCATGGGCAAATCGACGGAGCCGAACTGCAGCAGCGGATGCCCGCACGCCAGCAGTCGCTGCGGATCGATGTAGGTAACGGTGCAGGTGCCCGCGATATCCATGTCGCCGCGAACCATGATCGCGCTGACCGCCGAGCCAGCGACAAGAGGTTCGGGCTGTTTGTCGTCGCTTGCCGACCCTGCGCCCATCACTGGGATCACACCCGCCGAGGCAAACTGCCCGGCGAAAAGACGAACTGCTTCTTCGGAGAATCCATTGAACACGAGCGGAGTCTCGATGGGCTTAAGGTAATTCGCAAAATCCTGACTCGAACTGGCAAGCCCGGACGCCACACCAGGCGCCGCAGTCTTACCCGCGACCGCATTTACTGAGGGCTTGACCGCGCTAGTTTCCTCGGCTGCGGAACGGTCGAGCGCGCTGATTTCGAGCATGTCCGCGATGGGCGTGACCCCAGCGATGGGCTCTTTGGAAAATTCCCCGATGCGGAACGCCAGCGCTCCGGCGAGTTTGCCGTCAAAGTAAACCGGACTGCCGCTCATGCCCGCGACTACGCCCGTGTACTCAACTTTCTGCCCGTGCAGCCGCACCAGAATAATGTCGCCCTTCGGACCGTTCATGTTGTGCAATACGCCGAGCACTTCCACATCCATGGACTCAGGCTTCACGCCCTCGAACACCGTGTACGCGACTCCGCGCATGCCAGTATGAATCTGGCTGACAGGGATGGTTTGAGGTGGTGGGGCGGTCTGGGTGGAAGGCGCGGTTTGCGCACACGTAAGAGAAACGAAGGCGAAACAGGCTGCAGCGATTAAGAACGCGGTTACAGATTTTTTCATGAAGATCTTCATGAACATCTTATGAACATTTTACGAAATACGCTCAAAAGGACTAAAAATCCCTCGTTTACTGAATTAGACTCCGCCAGATTGCAAGTCGTTGCCAAGAGGGGAAATACCTGGGGCCGGGCAAAACATCCCAATCGCGAATCCTTGCGTCTATACTAGCACAGGCATTTTTCGCTCGATAGAGTCTTATTCCGTCTCGTCAGGGGTTTTTATGTTTGGCAAATGGATGGTCGCAAAAAAGTACCTGGTATCTGGTACCCAGCTGAATCTCTCGACTGCCGGTCTTTTCTCGATACTCGCAAACAGGTGCTTGTTACTGAGTTTTCTTGCGGTTTCGCTGCTGCTGAGTTCGGGCGCAACTTTAGTGTTCGCTCAGGATCAATCGCAGGCTCCGCCGCCGCAGGATAAGACGCAGGACAGCGGGAAGCCTAAGCAGGACGTTCCTCCTGAAGCGGGTGGGCCTACCGATAACGTCGGCCCGTACGCCATCCCGAAGAGAAATCCTGAGGAGACTCCAGCGCCGCCTCCGCCGGCCGCACCTGCGAAGGTTGAGGGCATGCCCGACTATTCCATCAAAGTGAACGTGCCTCTGGTGAATGTCGACGTGATGGTCAGTCTGAAGAATAACGGCCAGTTCGTATCCGGGCTGACGAAGGAGAATTTCCGGCTTTTTGAAGACGGAGCGCCGCAGCAGATCAGCAATTTCGGTGTGACGAAAGCTCCCATCACGGCCGTGCTGCTGGTGGAGTTTGGAGCAACCCGCTACAGTTTTATGCTTGACGCTCTGCGGGCCTCTTACGCGTTTGCTCACACGCTGACGAAAGACGACTGGATCGCGGTCAGCTATTACGACATGAACCCGCACATTCTGGTGGATTTTACCCAGGACAAACAAGCGGTCTACGGCGCGCTCAATCAGATGCGCATTCCCGGATTCTCCGAGACTGATCTGTTCGATACTCTTTACGACACGCTGGATCGCCTGGATCGGGTGCAGGGGAAGAAATACATCATCCTCATCACCACCGGATTCAATAGCTTCAGCAGAACCACGCTCGATCAGGTCATGAAGAAGATCAAGGACACGAAAGACGTCACCATATTTCCCATCAGCGTGGGGCAAATCGCTCGAATCATGGGCAACGCGGGCAACCGCGGCATGGGCATTCACGCCAGCGAAATGGATTATCTTCAGGCCGACAACGAAATGCGCACCTTCGCGGCCATGACCGGCGGTCGCGCTTACTTTCCGCGCTTTCAGGCGGAGTACGGCGAGGACTTTCAGGATATCGGCAGCGACATTCGCAATCAGTATTCGCTGGCCTATCATCCCACCAACAGCAAGCTCGATGGCACCTACCGCAAGCTGAAAGTGCAAGTGGTTGCGCCGGATGGTGGCCCGCTGAAGGCGAAAGACCAAAAGGGTAAAGAACAGAAGATTGAGGTCGTTTCGCGCGACGGGTACACGGCCAAGCATACGGTGGACTGAGCAAGTACCCATTACCTAGCCGCCAGTAGCAAGATTCTTTGGAAGCTTAAGGATGTCGGCACTTTCTGGGTACTGGGTACTAGGTACTGGCAACTGATTCAAAGCCCATGGAATAAAGCGTCCAACAAAAACACAATCCCTGCTCCAACGAAAACTAGAAGAGCCATCCGGACTCCCGGTTCCTGGTTTACCTCGGGAATTAGATCCGAAGCCGCGACGTAAATTGTGACTCCCGCGGCCAGCGGCAAGCCCGCGTCCACGTGTTGGCGGAAGATCGCCATGGTCAGAACGCCCGCCAGCGTTGCCCCGCCCAGAATCACGGAGGCGCCCCACGCCGTGCCCCGGCTGCGTCCGCTCGCGAGCATCACCGAACTCACCGTGAAGCCCTCAGGAATTTTGTGCAGAAAGATGGCGACAAAGATGATCCAGCCTAGAGCGTTCGAGACCAGGAACCCTGATGCGATCGCGATGCCGTCAAAAAAAGTATGGATGATGAGGCCGAGCAGCACCGAGTATCCCTTGTGCGCGTGCATGAACTCATCTTTGTGTGTCTCTTCGCCGAAGTGAAAGTGCGGCGAAACCGTGTGCTCGAAAAAATGCGTGGTGAGATAGCCGAGCAGGATGAGAAAAGCCGCGCTCCTGCCCCGCAACTCCAGGCTCTCCGGGATCATCTCGACCAGAGCCGTCGCGAGCATGAATCCCGCGCCCAGCGCGACGAAGTAGCGGAGATAGCGCCGCTCCCAATTGCGCTGAACGATGATTGCGCCGCCAAACACGTTAGCCGCGGCGGCGGTGAGGCCCAGCAGGATGCTGATAGCGATTGGGTGCATGTGCAGTTGGCGAGGATGATATCAGAGAGAACTCACCACAGAGACACAGAGAAAACGAATTCTTGATTTTCTCTGTGTCTCTGTGCCTCTGTGGTGAATTTAGAATTTAGCCCGAATGACGAATATGCATTACGTCCCCATCCTGCACAATGTAGTCTTTGCCCTCGAGCCGCAACGTTCCCTTGGCGCGGGCGTTGGCTTCCGATCCCGCTTCCAGCAACTGATCCCAGCGAATGGTTTCCGCGCGGATGAAATGTTTTTCCAGATCGGAGTGAATCGCGCCCGCCGCTTCTTGCGCCCGCGAATGTGCCGGAACCTGCCAGGCCCGGCATTCATCTTCGCCGGCCGTAAAAAATGAAATCAGCCCGAGCAGTTTGTAAGTTGTACGAATCAGCCGCACCAGCCCGCTTTCCGTCAGCCCGTAGCTCGATAAAAATTCGGCCGCGTCGGCGTCGCTCATCTCCGCTAACTCGGCTTCAACCTTGCCGCAGATGGCCGTGGCCGCCGCGTTCGGCCGCGAGGCAATTTCTGTGAGTCCATACTTGCTGACCGCTTCTTCCAGCTCTTTGCCCAACTCGGTCGACTCGCCGATATTCAGCACGTAGAAAATCGGCTTCTCGCTAAGAAACATGAATCCCTTGATGCGCTTCTTGTCCTCGGCGGACATTTCCATTTCGCGCAGCGGCTTGTCGGATTCCACTTGCGCCTTGGCGCGCTTCAGCAGCTCGAATTCTTTTTCTAACTCCGGCGTCTTCATCTTCTTGAGATCTTTTTCCAGCCGCTCCAGCCGTTTTTCCATTTGCCCGAGATCGCTGACCAGCAGATCGAATTCCACGTTCTTGATGTCGCGCAGCGGATCGATTTCTCCCGTGTGCGGCACCGAAGGATCGTCGAAAACCCGCACCACATGGGCCAAGGCGTCCACGTTGCGCAGATGCGCGGCGTAGGCGCTGTCTTTCAACGCCTCCTGCCCGATGGCGCCGACGTCGACGTACTCAACCGAAGTGTGCGTAAGTTTCTTCGGATTATAAAGTGAGGCCAGACGGTCAAGTCGGTCGTCCGGAACTTTGGCGACGCCAATGTGCGCCTCGCGCGGATTGGCCCGCGCCTGATCCGAAAGATGTGCCTTGGTCAGAATCCGAAACAGCGATGTCTTGCCCACCTGAGGCAGGCCAATAATTCCAGTCTTCATAAGAAAGCTTCTGGCTCCTAGCTTCTAGCTGGTGCAACGCCGAATCGCACTCAGAGTGGATACGCACTGCGTCTTCGGCGACCGTAGGACAACGTTTCAGGATAAATGATGAAGCGATTATTGCCCAACCGGGATGCGGGAAGGTTTGGCTAGAAGTAGAAGCCAGAAGTTAGAAGCTCCGCCCCAGGCCGTGGCAGCCAATTGAGAGCCTTTCTACCACGTTGCGAACGGGCCGAACAGGTGTACAATTGCCGCCGTTTTCGAATCAAGAAGGAAATTCCGGGCTACCGGGACGGCAGGCAGTGAAGGCAGGACGCCGAGGCTTGAGCCTATTCCGCTTCCGCTCTCTGCCTTTATCTTTCCCAACCGCCCGCCGCCTGGATGGAGGCAACGTGAAAAAGCAAACGATGCGCCGCGCTGTTCTGCGATCTGTGCTAACTACCGTTCTTCTCTCTGTGTGTTTGACCTGGCCAGCCATGAGCCAGCAAAAAAGCGGCGCGGCCGCGGGTACTGGGCAGCCACACAACGCAGCAGCGCAAGTTTCCCAAGCGCCAGCTCCGGACGCTCCCGCGGCGAGCGCCGACAACGCGCCCTCCGGCCCTCCGCCCACGGTCTTGGGCACCGGCGCCGTCAACTTTCTTCCACTCTGGACCGGCAAGCACACGATCGGCAATTCCATCCTCTCCCAGACCGCCGCCGGACTGAACATCGCAGGTGGCGTGACCGCGACGTCTTTCTCTGGCGACGGCTCGGCCTTGACCAACGTCAATGCCGCCACGTTGGGAGGACTTGGCTCTTCCTTATTCGCGCAGCAGGACGCGTCCAATGTGTTCGCTGGCAACCAGACCATTAGCGGCAACCTCACCCTGACCGGCTCGATCGATGACACGCTTACCCTGCAAGGCAACCTGAGTGATGCCGCGGAGGAGGAAGGCGCCAACCTTATTGGCGGCTTCGGCGGCGACAGCAGTTTCCCGGGCAACATCGTGGCGCCGGGAGTGATCGGCGCGACGATTGCGGGCGGGGGCGGCGCGGCAGATACCGGCTCGCTTCCTAGCCCTCACCGGCGAGGACGGAATGCCGCCAAGCTGCGTCCCGCCCAACTCGGCATCACATCTATCTTCCAGACCGTCACCGCCAACTGGGGCACGGTCGGGGGCGGAGGATCCAACACCGCCTCCGGCATCTTCTCCCTAGTGGCGGGCGGCTACAAGAACACGGCTAGCAACTCCTACGCGACCGTAGGAGGAGGAGATCAGAACACCGCTAGCGGCACCGAATCAGTAGTGGGCGGAGGCACAAGCAACACCGCGAGCGGCTACGCCCACACGACCGTCGGCGGAGGCTATAGCAACACCGCTGGCGACAAAAACGCCATCGCCTACGGCGACACGGTTGGCGGGGGCGAGAATAACCTTGCGAACAGCGCAGCGGACACGATCAACTTTGATTCTTGCGTAACCAGCGGGTTTTGCCAGGCTACGGTTGCCGGCGGCTGGGGTAACCAGGCCACCAGCGGCAACTCGACCGTAGGAGGGGGTTACGCCAACACAGCTGCAGGGCCTTTTTCCACCGTGCCAGGAGGATGGGCCAATACTGCGAACGGGTATTACAGCTTTGCCGCAGGCTACGGGGCGACGGCGAACTACGCTGGCAGCTTCGTCTGGTCAGATGCCATAAACAGCCCCGCCGACACCGGTATCGCGCAGTTTGTGGCCACAGCCACTGGCGGATTTTTCTTCTACACGGGAGGCAGCTTTGGAACGTACACCGGCGCCACCCTGCCCACCGGCTCCGGTTCCTGGTCCTCGGTCAGCGATCGCAATGTCAAAGACAACTTCGCTGGCATCGATGGCGAGTCGCTTCTTACCAAGATTGCGGCGCTGCCCATTTCCACCTGGAACTACAAGACGCAAGCCACCTCCATCCGCCACATGGGACCGACGGCGCAGGACTTCCGCTCCGCCTTCGGCTTGGGCGAAGACGAAAAGCACATCGCGAACATTGACTCCGAAGGCGTGTCCTTGGCCGCCATTCAAGCGCTGTACAAACTGAACCAGGAGAAAGACAGAAAGATTGCCGAGCTCTCTGAAGCGCTCGGACAATTGAAAGCAGAGGTGGATAAGCTCAGAGATTCCAGCATCAGCCAGCATTAGGGAGCCAGGCGCCGGAAGCGGTTAAATACACCACCACCAACCCCAACAGCAGCACCGCGCCTTCCACACGCGTTGACCACACATGCAATGCATCGAACTGAATGCGCTGAGGATTGTCGATCGGCGCCGAGCCCACATCTCCCAGCGAAGCCCGCAGAACGTCCATGCGCGGAATGATGCCGAACTGCGAGACCAGCGTGAGCGCGAGCATCGCGCACAGCAACACCTGACGCGCTGCAAAGACATGCGCAGTGCCATCGGTAAGCCGGCTGTAAAGCAGGGAACTGATTAGATAGACGATTCCGGAGACGAGTCCGATCCAATGCAGCTTACCCAAAGCGCGCCCGACCACGTTGCCAGCAAGATGAGTATTGGGCAGAACTGAGAATGCAGTGGGCGCCAACACGAAGGCAAAAAAGATCAGCCCGCCGATCCACAAGACGAGCGAAAGCAGCATAAGAAAACGAAGGAAAGACATAGCGTGAGAATTGTATTACCAAATTCGGCTTCTGGCTTCCGCCGACCGGCAAACCAGGCCGGAGGCCGGAGGCCGGAAGCCCGAAGCCGGAAGCCCGAAGCCGGAAGCCCGACTCACTTTCCCTGCCGCAGATTATCCAGCACGCCACGCATCAGCGATCCGCCGTAAGCCCCCGCAATGCCCGGCAGCGCCGCCAGAAACGATCCATAGACCTGCGCCCGCGTTGGCTTCACTGTGAAAGCCAGATAGGCAACAAGCTCAGCCAGAGGAATAAATATTCCTACGATGACAACCCACCGCCAAGGCCAATGCGGCCGCAACAGTCCCAGCAGCATGCACGCCATCAGCACCAAAAGCGCGGTGAAAAGCAGATCGTTGACGGCAACGTCCGCCCAGCCCGTGCCCATGCCTGCCAGCGCGGCGAGCACGTAGAAGGGCGCGTCGCTGCAAACTCGCGGAGAAACGGAATCAGTTGTCATGATTGTTGCGGTTTGACTGGGTACTAGGCACCAGGTACTCGGTACTACGAATCATCAATACTTATAAAACCCCCGCCCACTCTTCCGTCCCAACCACCCCGCATCGACCATCTTGATCAGCAGCGGACACGGCCGGTACTTGGGATCGCCCAACCCATCGAGCATCACGCGCATGATGTCGAGGCAAACGTCGAGCCCAATAAAATCAGCCAGCGTCAGCGGCCCCATGGGATGCGCCATGCCCAGCTTGAACACCTCATCGACGGCCTCAGGCGTGGCCACGCCCTCCATCACGGTATACATGGCTTCGTTGAGCAGCGGCATCAGCACGCGGTTCGAGACGAATCCGGGCGCGTCGTTCACCTCGACCGGCGTCTTGTCGAGCTTGATGGCAAGGTCGCGAGTTTCGGAAAATGTCTCCGGCGAAGTAGCCAGCCCACGAATCACCTCCACCAACTGCATCACCGGCACTGGATTAAAGAAATGCATCCCAATCACTTTGTCCGGACGCTTGGTAAGTGCCGCAAGCTTAGTGATGGAGATCGAAGAAGTATTCGAAGCCAGGATGACCTCAGGCCGCGCCAGCCGGTCAAGATCGCGAAAAATCTCGGTCTTGATCTCAAACTTCTCGGTAGCCGCTTCCACAATAAAATCGCAGTCAGCAAGCCGGCCGCGGTCAGTAACCGGCTCGATCTTCTTCAGCGCGGCGGCCTTGTCTTCAGCCGAAATCTTGTTCTTAGCGACTTCACGATCCAGATTCTTCGTGATGGTCGCCAGCCCGCGATCCAGAAACCGCTGCTCTACGTCGCACAGAACTACTGAATATCCGCTGCGCGCGAAAACGTGGGCAATGCCATTGCCCATCGTGCCTGCGCCGATGACGCCGATCCGTTGAATCTCCATAACATGGCCCTCGATGAAAACGTTCGAGTCTACCATTTCAAATCGTTGAAAGGATTACAATCCTCGGTGCGGGGTTTTAGATGATCTGGCGCAACGGTTTCCTGATTTTTCTCGTTACGGCGATTTCCATCGCAGCAGTAGCGCAGACCGAGCCTTCCCTGCTTTCAGCAAACATTCCAAAGTATCCGCCTTTGGCGTGCCAGGCCCGCATCGAGGGCGTCGTGCGGCTTACCTTTGCGCTACCGGCCAAGGGCCTACAGCCGACTAAAGTCGAGGTGGTGTCCGGGCATCCGATGCTGAAGGATGCGACAGTGGAAAATGTGAAGACCTGGCGCTTCGAACAAAACCCTTACGCCGTTGAACGCAACTATGAAACAACATTCAAGTATCGGCTTTCGGGAGCAGAAGTTGCGGGAGAAAGAAAAGTTTCGGTCACCTTTGAGTCGTTTCGTGAGGTAGAGGTTGTGACGGACGTCGCCCCGCCAACAATCAACTATTGAGCGATCACGGGCGTGAAAGCGCCGTTTTCCCTCGCCATCTCAGGGTGTAAAATGTTTGGGCAAGGCCTTATTAAAGCATCCGAATTAGAAAAGGATTCCCCCATGGCAATCGCCGAAGTCCCCGTCCGGCCACGCACATCGTCATCATCCCAATCCCATCAAGGCCCGTTCATCAACGAGCCATTCTATGATTTCCGCAACGAAGAGAATGCGCGCAAGATGCGCGCCGCCATCGAGCGCGTTCGCGGACAGCTCGGCCGCGAGTATGACCTAATCATCGGAGGCCAGCGCATCAAGACCACCGACAAGATCAAATCGCTGAATCCGTCGAAGCCGTCGCAGATTGTCGGCACGCATCAGAAGGCGGGCAAAGAGCACGTCGAGCCAGCCATGAAAGCCGCGCTCAAAGCTTTCGACTCGTGGAAGAACACCTCAGTCGAAGAGCGCGCCGGGCTGCTGTTCCGCGTCGCCGATCTTCTCCGCCAGCGCAAAATGGATTACATGGCCTGGCTCGTTTTCGAAGTCAGCAAAAACTGGGGCGAGGCCGATGCCGATATTTCCGAGACCATCGACTTCTGCGAGTTCTACGCCCGCGAAGCCCTGCGCTTCGCGAAAGCCGAAACGCCAGTGCAGTTGCCCGGCGAGCACGATTCACTCAGCTACATTCCGCTCGGCGTGGGCGCGGTCATTCCTCCGTGGAATTTTCCCTGCGCCATCATGGCCGGCCTCGTCGTCGCGTCCATCGTCAGCGGCAACACCGTGATCCTCAAGCCGTCGAGCGATTCGCCCACCATCGCCGCGAAATTTATCGAATTGCTTGAAGAAGCTGGCATGCCTGAAGGCGTAGTAAATTTCTGCCCCGGCGCTGGCGCGAGTTTCGGAGACGCCATCGTCGCGCACGCCAAGACGCGCTACATCGCCTTCACCGGCTCTCGCGAAGTCGGCCTGCACATCAACAAAACCGCGGCCACGCAAGCTCCGGGCCAGATCTGGATCAAGCGCACCATCCTCGAAATGGGCGGCAAAGATGCCATCATCGTCGACGCTGATGCCGATATCGACTCCGCCGTTGAAGGCGTCGCGCAAGCCGCATTCGGCTTCCAGGGCCAGAAGTGCTCAGCCTGTTCCCGCGCCATTGTCGACGAGCGCATCTACGACAAATTTCTCGAACAGCTCAAAACTCGCGTGGAAAAAATCACCGTAGGCGATCCCGCCGAGAACTCCGGCATGGGCGCGGTGATCAACGAAGGCTCGATGAAGACGATTCTCGAATTCATCGAGCAAGGCAAGAAAGATGGACGCTTGCTCACCGGCGGCACTCGCGCCACCGAAGCCGGAGAAGGCTATTACATCCGTCCCACGGTGTTCGCCGACATTCCGGCCAAGTCAAAACTCGAGCAGGAAGAAATCTTTGGACCCGTGCTCGCCGTGATCAAAGCCCGTGGCTTCGACCACGCGCTCGAAATCGCCAACGACACCGAGTTCGGCCTCACCGGCGCCATCTACACCAAGTCGCGTGACAAGATCGACCGCGCCAAGCGCGACTTCCACGTCGGCAATCTCTACATCAACCGCAAGTGCACCGGAGCCATGGTCGGCGCGCATCCCTTCGGCGGCTTCAACATGTCGGGAACCGATTCGAAATCCGGCGGCCCGGATTATCTGTATCTGTTCACGCAAGCAAAGTCAGTAGCCGAAAAAATCGGTTAGGAAGATCTTTTTTTGGTAAGGATCATCTAGAAAAGATAGTCTTCCACTTAAAGCGTCGTGTCATTCCGAGCGAAGCGAGGAATCCTGGTGTGCGCCCACGTCGGCAATACTGGTGGCGTCCGGCAAGAACCAAGATCCCTCGCTTTCGCTCGGGACGACAATCTTTTTTAGTCGCGCTACTCATTAGTCGCGCTACTCAGATGCCGCGTCACTCACCTCAAACACAACTCCGTGCCCATACTGGCCGCCCGATCCAGCGGTCCCGTAAATATTCGTGCCACTCACGATCAGCGGAGTGCTCGGATACCCTCCATTGCTGCCGTTGGTAAACGACTCGACAATGCTCTCTGCCCAGACGCCGCCCGGCTGCGTCTTCAGTTCGAAAAGCGCGCCACTGTCATTGTTTCCGCCATTCGAAGTTGTGCCGAAAATATCTCCCGCTTTATCGAACGACAATCCCGCCGAGGGCGCGTGCCCGTTGGGTTCGCCGGCGAAGGTGTAAAGCGTCGTCTTCGTCCACGCGCTGCCTGACGGGGAAAGTTCGAACACCAGCCCGCAACCATACGGACTGCACGCGTCCCCTCCCCAAACCGTCGTTCCATAAAGGTTCCCGGCTGAGTCGAAAACCACGGGAGCCTGGGGAGCCACCCCATCCGCAGTATTCGCGAAGGCGTAAAGCTGCTTCTCGGTCCAACCGCCGCTCACCCCGCGCTCCAACTTAAACACGGTACCTCCGTCAGCCGTGCCGCCGCCTCCGATGGTCGTCCCGTAAAGATTTCTCTTGGCGTCAAAAACCAAACCGCCATATGGATAATTCCCATCATCGCCACCCTGAAAGCTATAGAGAATTCCATATTCCCATCCATTGGGCGCGGATCTCAACAGATAGACTGTGCCGTTATTTCCCGATGCATCCCCTCCACCGGTTTCTCCGTAAAGATTTCCGGCCGCATCTCGCAGGAAGCCCGAACTCGGCCCTCCATCTGTGTTGTTGAAGAAATGAATAATGGTCTCTTTCCAGCCACTGCCCGAAGGCGACAACTCAAATGCAATGCCGTAACCCGGTTGTTCCTGGATGCCATAGCCCTCTCCCCCTGAAATCGTCACACCATAAATATTTCCTGCCGCATCCAAAACCAACGTCCCCATTGGATTCGCGCCGCCATTCGATCCGCCTTGAAAGTTATAGAGGACAGTTTCCGTCCATCCCGAGGACGTGTGGCTGAGCTTGTAAACCACGCCCCAACCATAAGTGCCGCCGATAAAAGTCGAGCCGTAATAATTGCCAGCCCCATCAGGCGTGAGCCCGGAATCCGGCTGGCTGCCATCGCTCCCTCCGGTAAAGGAATACAACACTTTTTCCGATGCCGCCGAAGCCGCGCTCACAAACAGAATCGCGCACGCCATAACCGTGAAGCAGCGAAAGACACGGGAATTGAACTTTAGAGTTGTCATCGAATTTACTCCTGCGAAGATGTGAGGGAGGAGCAGCAGAGGGCAGGGGACATAGGAACTCCTCCAAGGGACGCATATTGGTTTCCATTGGTCTCTAAGGGGTTGCTTTAATCAGAGTTGGTGGCAAAGAGAATCCAAACAGTGAGGGTGCGATGTTGTCCCGTCCCGCACTCAGTCCGGTAGTTCGACTCCGGAGAAGCCTTTGCACGCTTCGATCAACTTCTTCTGGCGCTCTGTGTCGCGGGTAGCGGGCTTCGGTTCGCGCAGCCGCATATGATAAAAGTATTCGCCGGTAACGGTCGCACCCGCATCATCGCTCACCGCAAGCCACACCTGAGTGCGATGCCCGGCGTCCAGGTCATCGGGCGCTCCCGCTCCACCCATCTTGGTGGCCACCCAGCCTGGCTCCAGCGCATTTGAAAAAACGTTCGTCCAGCGGTGTGCGATCGCGAAGGCCAAAAGCACATCGTGAAACTTCGTATCGGAGTAGGCCTGCTGCCCCTGCCACGGACGATCCTTCCACGCCAAATCTTTCAAGCTTTCATCACCACTGCGATGCAGGCCAGAACTCAAGTAGACCAGCCGCTTCGGCCGTTTGATTAGCGCGGTCAGAATGTACGGCGCGAGAGTGTTCACGGCGAAGACCTGCGGCAAACCATCTTCAGTGGCGATGCGGCGAGGTTCGCGGTATCCGATTCCGGCTTTATGAATCACCGCATCGAAAGTTCCGAGTGCGTTCACTTGTTCGGCGACCTTGCGCGTTTGCGCGATGCTTGTCAGATCGCCGATTACCACCGTCTCCGCGCCGGGAACCGCCGACAAAGCTTCCTCTCCTCGCGCCTCGTTGCGGGCGTGCAACACTACCCCGTGTCCCTGCTCGATCAGGAGTTGCGCCACCATTCGACCCAGCCCATCGGAAGAACCGGTAATAAAAACGCGCGCCATATTCTTACTTTCTTTCCGTCAGGAATGAATTGCCAGAGAAACTAACTGCCAGGTTTTTCCGCAAGCGGCACCGGCGGAGGATTTCTCTCCAAAAATTGGCGCTGATGCCAGTATGGATAAACCGGCGTCATCTCGCTGGCCGCATCCAGTTTCGCAACCTGCTCAACCGAAAGATTCCATCCGACCGCGCCCAGATTCTGCCGTAACTGTTCTTCATTCCGCGCGCCAAAGATCACTGTCGAAATCGACGGCCTCTGCAAAAGCCAATTCAGCGCCACTTGAGGCACGCTCTTTCCAGTTTCCGCCGCAACCGCGTCCAGCGCATCCACCACCTTATACAGATACTCATTCGCAACCTGCGGACCCATCTCGCCGGTCTTGTGCAACCGGCTCTGCGCCGGCAACGGCTTTCCGCGCCGGATCTTCCCCGTCAGCCGGCCCCACCCCAGCGGACTCCACACCAACGCTCCCACTCCCTGATCCAGCGCCAGCGGCATCAATTCCCACTCGTACTCCCGGCCAATCAACGAGTAGTAAACCTGATGTCCCACATAGCGCGACCAACCATACTTGTCAGCCACATCGAGCGACTTCATCAAATGCCAGCCGGGAAAATTCGAGCAAGCGATGTATCTCACCTTCCCGCTCACCACCAGTTGATTCAAAGTGCTCAACACTTCTTCCACCGGAGTCAGCGCGTCAAATCCGTGCAGGTGATAGATGTCAATGTGGTCCGTCCCCAGCCTGCGCAAGCTAGCCTCGCACGCGCGAATCAAGTGATACCGCGACGAACCCAAATCGTTCGGCCCCGCACCCATGCGAAAAGTCGCCTTAGTCGAGATCAATACATCGTCGCGCCTTCCGGCGACCGCCTTCCCCAGAATCGTTTCGGAGAGTCCGTCAGAATAAACGTCCGCAGTATCGAAAAGATTGACTCCTGCCTCCAGACAAATGTCCACCAGCCGAGTAGCCTCGGCCACGTCGCTAGCACCCCACGCGCGAAAGAATTCGTTCGACCCCCCAAATGTCCCCGTGCCAAAACTCAACACAGGCACCTTCAAACCAGAGCGTCCCAAAGTTCGAACTTCCATGAGAAAGTAGATGCGCAAGCAATCAGAACGATGCGTAACGAAAACCTGCATACAGGAAGAAGCGCACGCGAAGATTCGAGATTTACCCCGTGAAACCCCGTGTCCCCCGTGTTAAAGCCTTTGATTTTTCTCAGGCGGCAAAAAAAAAGCCGCCCACAAAGGGGCGGCGAAAAAAATCTAAAACCCTCTAAGGCATAACGCCCGCAGGAGCCTGCGGCACCGGCCCCGCCGTAGTAGCAGCGGCAGCCTCATTCAAAATCCGGTGATGGATCGTGAACAGCGCCAGCTCCAGCCGGTCCGACACTCCAATTTTGTCGTAAACGTTGCGCAGATAATTCTTGATGACCTGCTCAGTAGTCCCAAGCTGTGTGGCAATTTCTTTATTCTTGTAACCCTGAACGATCAGCGCGACGATGCGCAACTCTTTCGCCGTAAGTCGATCGCGCACTCGCAATCCGACCATATCGTTCTCGGTGAGTTCGCTCGGCACCGCGACATCCTGCACCCAGGTTTCGCCGCGCGCGACCTTACGCACGCAGTCGACAAGCGCCGCGCTGGTTACGTTGCGGTAGACCACGCCATGCGCCCCGTTCGCCATATGGCGTTGCGCGCTCTCGCCCGTATCGGCCAGCATCACCACACGAGTCTTCGCCCGGTTCGCCGACTGTATGATCGCGGCAAAGTCGTTGTGAAATCCCGCAGCCACGATCAGCACCGCGGCGCGAAATTTGTCCAGAGCCATGAACATCTGCTCCGGCGTCTGAGCCTGCGCCACGATGCGCATCTCGTCTTCCACCGCCAAAACTTTGGCGATGCCGGCCCGGAAGATTGCCTGGTTATCGGCAAGTATCAGTTTGAGCATGTTTTCAGCGCTCCAAGAATTTCGTTGTCATCCTGAAGCGGGCGGCCTTATGCCCGCTTCAGGATCTGAGCGAGCCGCGCGATGTGTCGCGTTCTTTGCGACACAACAATCACGCGTTTGGCTCGCTTCCTTATTCCTACTTCCTCACAAACTCATACGAATCGATCACGCACGCCACGCCCTTGCCATCCGGGCTCGTCCCAGTGGGGTCAGAGCGCACGACGCGCCCTTTGCACTGAATCGTGACATTCTCCTGCCCTCCGGTAACGTCCGGCGGAAGCGTGATCTCGAACTCCACCGGCGACCCAATTTCCATCGCCGCGTCGGCGCGAATAAACACGCCCGCCGCGCTCAGGTTCCCCGTAAGCCCTTTGGTGTCGCCGCCGGCCTTCTCTTCATGAATCTTGATCGGCAATTCCAGCGGAAATCTTTTTCCGGTCCGCGCTTCGGACACAGTGCCTCCTAGTTCGTGCGTGATCGTGATTGCTGTTGATCGTTGTGAGTATCGATCGTTATTAGTCTCGATCGTCATTTGTTTCGATCGTGGACTCCACGCCGGCTCTCACTCCCGGCCAACCAAGCCAACGCCTCCAGAATACGCTTCTGGCAGGCGGATCGCCCACTTTTGTTGCTCAGGGGCGGTTATATCACGGATGCCACCGCGATAAAAGCCTGATTGCGAATTAGTTAAGGTAGAACCTAGATTCCCCCCTCGGCGCGTGGAGCGGCGGACGCCTCGTCCGCCTTGCCAGCGCTCGTGTGGGTTGCACACTCCCTTCGGCAAGCTCAGGGCAAGCTCTGTCCGACGCCTCTGACCTTGCCCTTGAAGTTGGCCCTGCATTGGCCCCTCTGACAATCATCCGTACAAGAAGCGTTGTCATCCTGAGGCCCGCGTCCTTCGCGGGCCTCAGGATCCATGCACTCGCTTGCAGTGTCGAGGACGTCGGCGTCCCCACTTGATCCGTCTCCCTCGCTCGATCCCTCCGCTTGGACCAGAATCGAGGGGGGGCAGGATTTTCTCTCTTTGCCTGAGCTCAAGCATGCACCACTCGCAGCCCCAGCACCTTCTCAAAGCAATCGAAATCCCGATCCCGGTGTAGCAGTTCATGCCCTGCCTCTAAACAAAAAGTTGCAATCAGGCAGTCAATGGTCTTGTGAACGGTATAGCCCCGCTGCCGCAGTTCTCGGTAATTCTGGGCCGCTGCAATGGCCAACTCGATCCCGCCTGTCTGAAAAACCTGAAACCTCAAGAGTTCGGCTCGTACCCGCTCGAACGCATTCTGTTCCCGAAGACCCCGCAGCACCTCGCAAAGGATAAGGTCCGTCATTCCCAGCCGATGTCGCTGCAGCTCCCGATCCAGCCAGCGCGTTTCCGGATTCTCCGTGCCACGCAGATAGTCGATCCACACGGTCGTGTCGACGATGACCACGCAGCCTACTCCCGAACCCGCGTCAGGCGCGACTCATGAAGGTCACCGTCCCAAACCACTTTTCCACGCAGCCGCCGAATCGATCCCTGTGCGTGCGTCTCCGCCAACAACCGCAACCCCGCTTCCACGGCCGCCCTTTTAGTGCGAGCCCCGCTGCGCCGCATTGCCTCTCGCATCAATCGATCATCAATGTCGATATTCGTCCGCATATGCGTGGTCTCCAATGTGTAAGAATCCCACATTTATGTGTAAAGAGCAAACCTGCGCAGCTCGCGCAGCCTCTGCCACTTTTGATGTAAGCTCTTCTTCTCAGGAGCTTTCATCATGCCCTCATTTTTCCCCCACGCAGATCAGCAGCGCCGCCTGCGTGTCATCCGTCACCTAGCCGCGCTAATTCTGGCCTCGACAACAGTCCTGTTCGCACAGGAGCCAGCATCGCAGAAGCCCGCAGACAAGACCCCCGAAAAGTCCGCCCAGGAAAAGCCGCAGCCCAAGCCCGACGAATCCGCAACCGCCGCCGCAGCTCTCCTCGAAATCAACAACGCCATGGAAGGTCTCGCCGCCAAAGTATCTCCAGCGGTGGTTCAGATTCTGGTCTCCGGCTACGGACCGCTGCACGAAGAGAATCGCACCCAGACCGCTCTCATCGTGCGCCAGCACGCCGTCGGCTCCGGAGTCATCGTCGATCCCAGCGGCTACATCATGACCAACGCCCACGTCGTCGAAGGCGCCCAGCGCATCAAGGTAGCCTTACCCCTGCCTACGGATAACGGCCGGTCCGTCGCCGAAGGCAGACGCCGCATTTTCGAAGCACGCCTCATCGGCGCTCACAAAGAAACCGATCTCGCGTTACTGAAGATCGAGGAAAAAGATCTCCCCACGCTCCCCCTCGCCACGCAACAGCGCGCCCGCGTTGGCCAACTCGTCTTTGCCATCGGCAGTCCCGAAGGCCTGCAAAACTCCGTCACCATGGGAGTAGTGAGCGCCGTCGCCCGTCAGGCGGACGCCCAGAAGCCGCTCACCTACATTCAAACCGACGCTCCCATCAACCCCGGCAACAGCGGCGGCCCGCTCATTGACATGAACGGATCGGTCCTCGGCATCAACACTTTCATTCTTTCCAGCGGCGGTGGCAGCGAAGGCCTCGGCTTCGCCATCCCCGCACGCATCGTCGATCTCGTCTACCACAGCCTGCGCAAATACGGTCACGTGCATCGCGTCGAGATCGGAGCCACCGCCCAGGAAATCACTCCCGCTCTCGCCGACGGCCTCCAACTCGCCCGCCACTGGGGAGTCATCGTCGCCGACGTCAAGCCCGACGGCCCCGCCGCCGCCGCCGGCCTGCAGGTTCAAGACATCGTTCTCAGCGCCGACGACCGCCGCATCGAAACTCTGCCCCAGCTCTCTTCCTCCCTCTACCTTCACGCCATCGATCAGGTACTCAAGCTCGACATTCTGCGCGGCGACCAGAAAAAAATTCTCTACATTCCCGCCATCGAGCACCGCGACCAAATGGATCAACTCTTCGACGCCGCCAACACCGAAAAAGATATCGTCCCCCGCCTCGGCATTCTCGCCCTCGACTTAACTCCCGATCTGCGCAGCCGCATCGGTTCTCTCCGTATCTATTCCGGAGTGATCGTTCTCGGCCGCGCCGCCGATCTCATCCTGCCCGACACCGGCCTCCAAACCGGCGACGTCATCCACGCCCTCAACACCACCGCGATCCCAGACATGGCAACGCTCCGCACCGCCGTGCTAGCCCTGAAGCCCGGCGATCCCGTGGTGATCCAAGTGGAACGCGCCGACGGGCTAACCTACTTGAGTTTTGAAATGGAGTAGCCGCGAGAAGTTGGGTGTATTAGGCTGCCCCAAAACCACTGGGGGTGCCCCATTTCTCGCGTCTTTCGCCAGAAGTGGGAATTCGCGAAGCCGGCAGTGAAGGATTTTCTCAGCGAGGCTGCCCCACCCTGGAGTTTTTTTTGCAAGGATATGAATTCGTGAGGCATGCAGCAAAAGTTTTTCTCAGCGACCTCCGCGGAAGTTCTCAGCGATCTCCGCGTTAAAAGCTCTTCAACGTAAGAAAACTCAATCACCCCCAGCGCGCGCAGCCGAGCTGTCGTTCTCCGAACCCCGCAAAGCCTTCTCAACGACCACTCCCAGCCCACTTCTCAACTCCTGCAAAACCCCAAGCTCATCCCGGCTGAAAGCATCCGCTCTCGTGCGATACAGTGCCACCACCGCGACCACGCCAGAGGCTCCCTCTAAAGGCACAGCCAGCGCCGAGCGCAAAGTGCTGTACTTCGTCGGATCATTCAAATACCCCGGCTCGACCGAAGGATTGCCATTCAAAATCGGCTTGGCATTCTGCGCCACCCATCCCGAAAGCCCATCGCCAATCGGAATCCTCAAAGAAGAAAACATCCGGAAATTTTCCCCACTCACAAACTCAGGAATCAGCGCCTCGTTCCGAACCACGTACACCGCCAGAGAATCGTGCGCCACCAGATGCTTCACCCGCACTGCCAGCAACGAGAACAAGTCCTCCAAACTGAGCGCGCTGCCAAGTTTGACCCCGAACTCAGACAGAGCCTGCGCCTCCCGCCGAGCCGCAGCCATCACGTCGACATAATTCTTAGCCGCACCAGCTCTATGCAAAACAGGCTCTTCCGGCCTCGCAAAACCCGCGTCCGGCGCCAGTCCCCGCTCCACCTTGATGTCAGTCGATAATTTCGGCGGAGCCTGAAACGGCTGCTCATGGGCCAGTTTCTCCAGTTCCACATAACGCCGTTGCAGAATCCCAACCACCCGCGGATCGAAACTAATTCCGGCTTCCGATGCGACTTTAGCCATAGCCTCATGCAACGGCAGCGCCTTCCGGTATTGCCGGTCGGAAGCCAGCGCGTCCAGGCAATCCACCGCGGCAAGAATTCGCGCCCCAATCGGTATAGCTTCGCCTGCCAGTCCATTCGGATAGCCGCTGCCATTCCATTTCTCATGGTGCGCGCGCACAATCGGCACCACAGGATAAGGAAAGTCCACCTGCTCCAGAATCTCCGCCCCAACTATAGGATGGATCTTCATCTTCTCGAATTCTTCCGGCGTCAGCTTGCCCGGCTTCGAAATAATATGTTCCGGCACCGCCAGTTTGCCGATATCGTGCAGCACCGAAGCCGCTCGCAATGCTTCAGTTTCATCCTCGGTCAAACCCAGATCCCGCGCCAGTTCCATGGCATAAATTCGCACCCGCTGCAGGTGCTCGCCGGTAGTTTGATCCTTGGCCTCAATGGCCAGCGCCAGCGCTTCAATGGTTCGTAGATGGAGCCCGGAAAGTTTCTCCGCATGTTGCTTTTCCGCTTCCAGTTTTCCCAGGTAAAGACGATAAGACCGGTACATCAAGTAGATCGGCGGCAAAACCAAAAGCGAAGCCTGCCATCCAATGTGCCGGTTCAAAAAGCTGACCAGCCCCGCAATCGCCGCTCCCACCATGTAATAGGGAAACGACCAGAGATAGCTTGAAGTCCAAACTTTTCGGATCGCTTTGTCTTCCGTCAGCCCGATGATGGTCGACATCGCCGTGGTGTTGCAGGCGAAGTGCGTAATCGCCGCCACCAGCAGCGCCAGCGGCCCGGGAACATGCAGTACATAAATCGAAACCAACTTATAAGCGCCATACGCGGCCGCGCTGCACACCGTCACCTGCGACAGATTGAATACAAGCTGCACCGGCTTCAACCGCCGCGCCGGCCGCCAATAAAACTGCGCCAGGGTGCTCACCAGCCCAATCAGCAGCGTCTCCGGCAAACTCATCTCCAGAATGCCGATCAACGTGAACAGGAAATTTACCGACAGCGTCCCTTCGATACCCGGGAGGCTTACCTTAAGCGACGACGCCAGAATCACCGCGACCAGATAGCAGACAAACTTTACCGGATCGGTGGACTGCCAATGAAAAAACGCGAAGGCAAAGCAGGCGGAAGCCGCCAGCGCCATTCCGGCGACATAAGCGCGCACACCAATTTGTCGTCCCCATGACATTGGGAAGCCCCCTTAGATTCTTGCCGAATCAAGCCCCAATGTCCGCTCAAAAGTGACAAAGACCGGTTACCATCGTGCGGTACCTTTCGACCCCAAGATCCTGTCATTCCGACCGGAGCCGGAGCGAACGCGACGGCGGAGTGGAGGAACCTGCTGTTCGCTCGCGCCAAAGTGGCAAGTTGTGGAGCGGACACTCCGTCGCCTTTGACGTTGCTTTTGACTGCCAGCACCATCCCGAGAAGGGGTGCCCCATTTCTCGCATCCTTTGCGAGAAGTGGGAACCACAAAAGCCCGCGGCGAAGGTTCTCGACGACGATCGCGACGCTGCCGTGTTGAACGGACACCTCTGTCCATTGCTTTTAACTTTGATTTTGACAATGACTTCCCGTCAAAAGACCGCCGAGGATGCCCCATCCTTGCGCGCTCTTTGCGCAAGGGTGGGAACCTCAAAAGCCCGCAGCGCAGTTTTTTGACATTGATACTGTGGAGCGAGATTATCGCATCCCAGCAATCGATCTAGGATGGATCACTTCGATCTCGGGAAAGCGCGCGAAATCTTTTTCGTTGAACGTCAGTATCCGTCTCAGCCCATGAACTCGCATTGCCGCCACTAATCGAGCGTCGTGAACCTGAACCCCGGAAATGTTTTGCGTGACCAACAGTCTCCGCCATTCCTGATGAACGGCCAAACTATCCGGCAGCAATCGCAACTTGCGCTCGAAAATGGCGGCTCGACGATCGGCCTCCATTGGAGTCAGGCCATATCCGTTGCGTTCCACTGGGCGGGTGCAGGTGTTCCAGAACTCCCCCGACATTTTGGGAGGTGTAGCACAAGACGGCTCCGTTCCGAAGGGCGATTTCGATTGCCGAAACCACTAGAGCATAATCGCGGTCATCCGGCTTTATCCAGCGCAGAAGGATATTACTGTCTACCAAGTACAGCGCGCCCGCCATTTAAGCACGATCCTCATAGAAACCTTCGCGCGTAAAGCTCTCGGTGGATATGTCGGGCAAGTTTTCAGAACCCATGCGCAGTGCCTGAAGCATTTCGCGGAACTCGCCTACTGTCAGGGTTCCCTTCGGCAACGCACGAGCGGCCAAGGCTTCCTGCAAAAGCAGTTCCGCGATTGCTTCCAGAGACAAGCCCTGAGCCTCGGCTACGGCCAGCAACCGCGCCGCCGCCTCTTGGTTCAGTTCGACATGGATCGTCATTGTGCCTCACTCCCAACAATAGATTACCCACGTTCAACAGCGAATGCCAGTTCCGTAGGAATCAGACGAGGTGGGGGAAAACGAGTTTTGCCGCTTCAATCCTCTGAAGGTGGCCACCACGTGACAAATTGTCCCACCCCAACGGTCACGGGACACCCTGTCCCACCACCCAAAACCCCACCCCGCTAACTACTGATTCCTAAGGTCATTCCCCTTCCCCTTTTGGCACTCGCCCTGCACCTACATTCCCGAATTCAAGCTCGCGGGCGGAGTGGGTCCGCCCCAGAGGGATTATGAAACGACTTCTAGTTCTACTGTTCGTCATCACCGCAACGCTGGCCTCTGCCAACGACGCGAAAATTTCGCCTGAGCTGCGCAGCTACCCCGCGACCCAGCAGGCCAATGTCATCGTGCAATATGCGCCGGGCGCGCCCGTGAATTGCTCCGGACTGCTCGGCCTCGTGGATTGCCTGGTCAACGACGTAGTGCAACTAGGCGGCACGGTTCTCAGCCAGTTGCCCCTCGTCAATGGAGTGCTCGCCCAGCTCGACGGCAACGCCATCCAGAGTCTTTCGAACCATTCGAATGTCGTCTACATCAGCCTCGATCGCCCATTGTCGCCAACACTAAGCAATGCCGCATCGGCCGTGAATGCTCCCTTCGCGTGGCAGTCGAACTACACTGGCGCTGGCATTAGCGTGGCACTGATCGATAGCGGCGTGAGCAGTCACCCAGATCTCTACGACGGTCTTCTTCCGCTTTCGAGAGTTGTTTACAACCAATCCTTTGTGTCAGGAAACTCGAGCGCCAGTGACCAATACGGCCACGGCACGCACGTCGCAGGCCTCATCGCCGGAGATGGTCTCAGCTCCACCGGCCCTTTTTACAGCAAGACTTTCAGAGGAATCGCACCAAGCGCAAACATCGTCAACCTGCGCGTGCTCGACGAGAACGGAGCGGGTACCGATAGCCTGGTCATCGCTGCCATCGGTCAGGCCATCACTCTGAAATCGCTCTACAACATTCGCGTCATCAATCTTTCTGTGGGACGCGCCGTCTACGAGAGTTACAAACTTGACCCGCTCTGTCAGGCCGTCGAACAAGCCTGGAAGAGTGGAATCGTTGTGGTTGTAGCCGCAGGCAACAACGGCCGCTTCCAGGCCACCGATGGCTACGCCACGGTCACTTCACCCGGCAACGATCCTTATGTCGTCACTGTAGGCGCCATGAAGCCGATGGGAACGCCCACGCGCACCGACGATCTAATCGCCAGCTACAGCTCCAAAGGACCGAGCGTGGTCGACGCAGTCGTGAAGCCTGACATCGTCGCTCCTGGCAACTTGCTCACATCGCTCGAAGCTCCGAACTCGACGCTCTACAACGAGTACCCCGGCAACCAGGTTCCTTACAGCTACTACGTCAACGGAGGTAGCAGCGCATCATCACCCAGATACTTCACGCTAAGTGGAACCAGCATGGCCGCCGGCGTTCTCAGCGGAGTAGTCGCCGATCTTTTGCAGAAGTCTCCGAACCTGACTCCTGATCAAGTCAAGGCCCGCCTGATGCTCACGGCGTACAAAACTTTTCCTGAATCCAGCAGCACGACCGATCCAACCACCGGAATTACCTACACCGATCAATACGATGTCTTCACCGTAGGCGCAGGCTACGTCGATCTCGAGGCCGCACTCAACAGCACCGCCGTAGCGAAGGGCACGGCAATGTCTCCCATCGCAAGTTTCAACGCGACCACAAATCAGGTGTACTTGTCCGACGATCCCTCCGCAGTCTGGAACACGTCGGCAACATGGGCGAACGCATCAGTGTGGGGACAAACGCAATTCGTAACCGGAACCGCCGCATCCTCCACCACCACAGTCTCAGGCAGCAATGCACTCTGGGGTTCTAACGCTCTATGGGGCAGCAACGCACTTTGGGGAAGCAACGCCCTCTGGGGTTCGAACGCGCTCTGGGGATCAAACGCACTCTGGGGAAGCAACGCCCTATGGGGTAGCAACGCGCTCTGGGGCAGCAACGTAGCCGAAGGAGAAAACTAAAACCCTACTCACTAACTAACTTTCAAAAAGAAGGGGCCCAGTCTCTCTAAGGGAGCGGCCCCTTTCACTTTTTCCGAAAACGTAGCGCCGGCGTCCCGCCCGCCGCGCCAGGATAAAACAGAATCCCGCCAATCCAAAATGTGCCCGAAGCAAGAACTTCCCGTAAAATACCCCAAGGCGCCTATAGCTCAATCGGATAGAGCATCTGCCTTCGGAGCAGAGGGTTGGGAGTTCGAGTCTCTCTAGGCGCACCAGATTTTGCTGGTGTGGATAGCAGGGCGCTAGAACGCGCCGCCGCCGCCGCCGCCGAAGCCACCACCGGAAAATCCGCCGCCACCGAAACCGCCTCCGCTGCCGAATCCCGAGCCTGTCGAACTGGCGCGCGGCGCGGACACGAATACCTGATGCATATCAGTCGCCATGCCATGCATCGATGACGAGAAGAGGATTGGGTTGAAGCCCATGCCGTAGCCGTATCCCGGGCCCGCATACCACGTCGGTGGATCTTTGATTAAGCCATTGAAAGCCTGCGCCCAGTGGTGCTCTACGCCGAGCGCCATCGCGTAGGGAAGAAATTTCTCGAAGGTATTCGACGGCATGGTCTTGAGCCGCTCGCCGTCTACTCGGTTCATGAATTCCTGAAAGCCCAGAACTGCGATGTGAATGCGCGATCCCTTCAGAGTCTTCGCGCTCATCACTCGCGCGAACATCCACCAGATCACCGCCGCGACCACAATCGACAACAGCGCAATGGGGACGGAACTGAAAAAATTCACGAAATGCATCCACTGAAGCACAACGAACGGAGCGATGATGCAGAGCCCCGCCCCCACGCTGTAGCCGTCGGCCGATTCGGGATCGAGCGTGTAAATGCCTTTCTGCTTCAGCGCCGACATAATGTCGGTGCGCACCACCGGGACAGCTTTGTAGAAGCGGTTCTTCAAGCTGGAGAGCCGCGTGTCAGTCTCGTCTCCGGCGAAAATATTTTCGAGCATCACCTGTTCGTGCGGCGCGAGACCTTGCCACTGCTCGCGCTTCTTCAGCAGGTGAAAAATGTAATCCTTGTTATGGAATAACGCGCCGCTTTCGTCGGTCTCTTCGATCTTGATGTAACCGCGCACCGCAAGATCGACGATGGTCGATGTGATGTCACGCGGATGGATGGTGTCGTCGAGCAGCGTGCCGCATTCTGCGGGCGAAACTCCAGGCGGCGGATCATACATGGGCGCGACCGACATACCGGGATCGGGATCGCGGCCTTTGATCCACCACAGCGGCAGCATGACTGCCAGCGTGAGCAGAGGCAGAAAAATCGCAGGATTGCTGCCGATGAACCAGAATATTTTGGTGAGCAGTCCCGGCTCTTTGAGGATGCCTTTGGGAATGTAGACATCGATGGTGAGGCCGCCGCGCATCGGCAGAGGTGCGGTGGTCGCGAACTCAACATCCGATCCGTTCACGGTGGCCGTAGCATTGTGCTCGGTCGAGCCATAGACTCCCGTGAAGGCTTGCGCGCGCAGTGATTCGCTATCGCCAGCGGGAAAGTGCACGCTAGCCGCGGCATGGTCGATGGGGACCTGCCAGTCGTTGCCTGTTACGTTCCAATAAAATTCGTCGTGGCTGTCCGGGTCTTTGCCATCAAAGAATCGAGTGCCGTTGCGCACGCGGTAGGTGATCTCGACCGTGCGCGTAGCGTTGACTGCGTCGGAGATATAAATCTTGTAATCGCGATACGCGCCGTTGGTCGAGGTATCGTGCTTCAGCTTGGCTCCGTTTTCGTCGGTGATGCCGATGAGGTCGACGTAGAGCCGGTAGTTGGTGCCGTCCGGTCCGGGATATTCAATGGGGATGGTGCGGTGAATGCCGTGCCATTGTCCCACGAATTTCAGGGTGATGGTTTCCTTGATTAGAGAGCTGCCATCAGGATTGACGGTGATGGTGTCTTGAAAGTCGGAGATGCGCCAGGACTTGGCGAAGAGCGGAGTGGCGAGGGCGAGGATGGTGGCGAAAATAAGGAAGAGTCGCGTTGGATAGGAAGTGCGACCACGGGGGCTGAAGCCCTGATTCATTTTGTCCACTTTACGCGGCGCTGAAGCGCCGCTCTTCCGCGGTCGTGCATGCATTCCGATCGAGATCAAAGGCAGCGGGCGAGGCGCCCGCTGCCACACGTTCCACACCTTCCACGCCTTCCGCACATGCTTCGTCGCGATCATACGATCAGAACTTTACCGCGACGGGTTCGCGGTCGGCGTCGGTGGTTTCGAAGAACTGCTTCGGCGTGAAGTTGAACATGCCGGCGAGAATGTTCGTGGGGAACGACTGGATCTTCGTATTCAGATCGCGCACCACCGCGTTGTAATAGCGGCGCGAGTTCTGAATGGAATCTTCGGTATCGCTCAACGATCCCTGAAGCTGGGTGAATTGTTCCGAAGCTTTCAGTTCAGGATAATTCTCGGCCACGGCGAACAGGCTCTTCAACGCTCCGGTGAGCTGATTTTCGGCGACAGCCTTGCCCTCGGGCGTAGTGGCCTGCATGGCCTGTGAGCGGAACTTGGCGATATTTTCAAACGTGCCTTTTTCGTGCGTGGCGTAGCCTTTGACGGTCTCGACCAGGTTAGGGATAAGGTCATGCCGGCGCTTGAGTTGCACATCAATATCAGACCAGGCGGAGTCGGTGCGCACGCGCAACTGCACCAGGCTGTTGTACATGCCAATGAGCACGACAAAGACGAGGACGAGAATTACGAGCAAGATGATGCCGACCATGGGCGTCTCCTTGAGGAGGGTTAGGGGTTGGAATCTTAATTCTTAATTCAATGCGACGGTAGCATAGCGGGGGCGTGGGCGCAAACGAAGTGTGGGGCTGGTGGTGCCCGGTTTGAAATCTAGCTAATGAATGACTTCGTCTAGGGCCTTAGCACATTGGCCGATCCAGGAGCCGTTGCGATCCACTCGAAAGCCCCAACACTTTGCGCATGCCCTCCCATGTGTGTTTCGCTCACCAACGAAGACAATAATGCGCGTCGCGCCATCTCTTGCCATGCTGTGGTGGGCTTTGATTTGTTCGTTCCGCATTGAGCGGAACGCTATGCCTTTGACCCGACGAATTTATACGCCTCCGCAAAGCTGTGCTTCACAGGGAAAGGATTCACGCCGCCGGTCGGATGCGCCATAGGAGGGCCTCTCAAATCGAACTATTGAGGTTATAGCAGGACCTTGGGTCTAGGAGAGCGTTATCGATGCTACAGGATTCCTAGCCGCCAAGTGTCGAACTTTCTCTCTGTCTTACCGTCGAGGCTGGCGAAAATCGCCATCAGCGCCGGGGCTGTGTTTCTGGTCTGCATCGTTTCCCTTATCCGCGTTCTGTACTCATCGCGCAGTCGGCCCTTCCCGTAGAGCAGGATGGTTGAGTACAGCTCCTGCAGCAATCCCTGTGCCTTCTCCAAGTATTTCCCGGCGTGAGGGTCGCTCTCCATTCTCTTGGCCAGTTGAAAGGCGGAGGTTGCGGCGAACGTTGCTCTGCGCACTTCGCGCCATCCGACTCTGACCCTGTCACACCGTTCGTGCTCCGTTTGCAGCATCATGAAAAGCAGGGTTATTAATGCGATGCAGGTCACCGCGTCCAAATGCACTTTTACAAGCTCGCTCAAAAGCCAGTTCATTCAGCACGCCAATGTCGGACGGAATCGCAACGCACGCGCTACTGCGGTGCCTTGCCTCAGAATCAATGGACGTTAGCACAGGGACCGCGGAGCTGCAACCAAACTGCCCCCGCCTTTCAGGGCTGGAGCATGTTTGCTGTGGCAGGTGTAGATTAGACACGGAGATTTTTCGGAAATGACAGCCACTGAAGCAGCTATTTGGGGAATCCACGTGAAGGGCGCGCAGGGCGATTCGATGTTTCGGGAAGAACGAATAATCGGAATTAGTTGGGGTGCGGTAGGAGACCTTGGCGAAATCCGAGCCGACCGGGAAGCGTATAAGGCTGCCGTCCGGCCGCATTTCCCGGACAAGCCCAATGGCTATGTGATCAACGCTGCGAGCCAGTTGTTTCGCTTTGTCACAGAGATGAAGCAAGGTGATTGGGTGGTCTATCGATCCGCCTTCGACCGACGTCTGCACGTAGGACGGATTGCGGGCGACTACCGGTTCGATCCCACAGTTTCGAAGGAATATCCGAACACGCGAGCGGTCGTGTGGCAGAAGACTCTGCCCCTGACGGCGGTGTCTCAGGGAGCGTTGCACGAGTTGGGCTCGGCTCTCACGCTCTTCCAATTAAAGAATTACGGAGACGAGTTCATCGAAGCTACGGCCGCAGGGGCGTCGGTATCCGATCAAGAGGACGACGAAACCGTAGCCTCCGTCACAGCTGAGGTTCAACAGACGACGGAAGACTTTATTCTCCGCAATCTTGCGAAGCACTTAAAGGGTTACTCATTCCAGGCGTTCGTAGCGAATTTGCTAGGCACGATGGGGTACCGCACAATCGAGTGCAGGCGCGGGCCCGACGAGGGTATTGACATCATTGCCCATCGTGACGAATTAAAGCTGGTGCCCCCGATTATTAAGGTTCAAGTGAAAAGCACCGAAGGCAACGTCGGTCGCCCCGAGGTGCAAGCCCTCTTAGGCTGCTTGGGCGCAGGCGAGTACGGTTTGTTGGTCACGTTGGGAAGTTTTACGAATCAGGCTTTAGATTTCGCCAGATCCAAGAGCTCAATCCACCTTCTCGATGGCGAAGCTCTTGTGCGTCTCGTCATGGATCACTATGAGGGGCTCGATCCAAAGTTCAGGTCGCTGATCCCCCTCAGAAGGGCTTATGTACCCAGCCCGCCTACTGAGGCGGGTGGCGCATAAGGCCCAAATGATAGCAGCAGTTCGGGTTAGGCGGATTTGCGGCGAGAGATTAGCCACCAGTTATACAAAATCGCTCAAAATTGTTGTCAAGAGGAACAGAAGGCGAAGATCGGGGCTAGGTTGCTGAAAGGAAAGGAAATATAAAGTTGGCTAATGTGGCGCTTTTACCCTATGCAAAATGTCATACTAGATATAGAGGGTAAATAAAGAAACAGTAGGTCCCTCCTACGTCGGGATGACAGGCCTTACGGAGCGGGGCGGCAGTTATCGAAACTCCTGGCGGAGTCGTTGCTGGCGCCGGCATGTGAGGGATCCTTCGACTGCGTAAATGCCTCGCTTCGCGAAGCATTTACTTCGCTCAGGATGACAGACCGTTGGGGATGACAGTCCTCTCGGGATGGCAGATCGCTGGGGATGACCAATCCCCCCGGATGACAATTCGGAGTTGTACAAACGTCGCGGCCTTTTGGCCGCGATTTCTATTTGTGGCCAAGGAGTAGGGGTGCCGTCCCTGACGGGACTTGTTCGTGCTTTTGGCTCTTCCCCGGCACTTCCGTGCCGGGCTTTCACATACCGCCCCTTCGGGGCTGTCGTTTGTTTACTTCAGAGAGTGAGGGTGATTATGAAACACCGGAAGATTATGGGAGCGCGGATCAAGGGGACTCGGGAGCGGGGAGCTTGGGCTGAGATGTACTTCATGGTGCTGGCTATGAGTTACGGGCTGAAGGTGTCGAGTCCGTATGGCGGGATTGGGCCTTATGACGTGGGCGTGGAGAATGGTACGGGGCCGATTTTGCGGGTGCAGGTGAAGTGCACGCTTTATCAGTGTTCTTCGGGAAGCTATTGCATGAGCATCAACATGAAACGTGGGGCGCGGGGACGGCGCGGGTATGCTCCGGGGATGGTGGACTTTTTTGCGATTTACATTATTCCGACGGATGATTGGTACATCATGCCGTATGCGGTGGTGGGAGATCGGGATGCGAATGTGTTTTTCAAGCCAGGCATGAAGGGGCAGAAGTATGAGAAGTATCGCGAGGCCTGGCATTTGCTGGTGGATGCTTGCGGGGGCGGGGGTGGTGGGCCGATCGAAATTCGGGCTTGCTGCGATGACGGGGATGCTGCGCAGATTGCTAGAGAAGTTGCTGAGCGCGGTGCGATCCGGAAAATGTTTCGGGGAGTGCTGCAAGCGTAGTTCGCAAAGCCCAGGTCTCGCAAAAGAAGCGAGACCTGGGGCACCCCATTCATTTCTGATAGCTGAGAACTGATAGCTGAGGGCCGCGCGTCTGCGCTCAGGTGATACTATTGTCGCTCTTCGGCCATGGACGGGCCATTTGAGGTGATTTCTTGAAGCGACTCTGGTTTGCAATCCTGCTTGTACTCGCGCTTTCTGTGGTGGCATCAACTTTCAGGTTACTTCACGTGGGTGCCAGTAGTTCGAGTTGGATCACGACCTGGGGAGCCAGCAACACCGAGGCCGCGCCCGGAGTGACGGTGGCTGATCTCACGGTGCGGCTGAATGCCAACATCACGACTGGCGGGACGCAGGTTCGCATCCGGCTATCGAATGCGTTTGGCGGCGCGCCGGTAGTTATTGGACATGCCACGGTGGGCACGGCAACGTACTCGGGCAGCGCCGCGATCACGAGCGGGACGCTGCAAGGCTTGACCTTTAACGGGCAGACTGCAATCACGATTCCTCCGGGAGGGCAGGTGCTGAGCGATGGCGTTAGCTTTACCGTGACGCCGGGGCAAAATTTGTCGGTCAGCCTCTACCTTCCCGATACGATCTACGATCCTTCGATCAACTATTTCTCCGAGGCGACTTCGTATCTATCCATACCGGGCGACCATACGGAAGAGACGGCGGGGAGTTCGTTTTCTTATCCGATGAACTCTTACTATTACTTGAGCGCGATCGATGTGTCGGGGTCGGCGGCTACTAGTTCGGTGGTTGCGGTGGGCGATTCGATTACCGAGGGATACGGCTCGAGCATCGACGCCAACCAGCGCTGGACGGACGATTTGGCGGTGCGGCTGCAAAGCAACTCGACTGTCTTCGGAGTGGTGAATGAAGGCATTGGCGGAAACCAGTTGTTGCAAGGTGGTGGGGATGCTGGAGTGCCCGGACTGGCACGGCTCGATCGCGACGCGCTGGCAGAGAGTGGAGTGAAAGACATCGTACTGGCTCTGGGCATCAACGACATCTTTCTGCTGTCGAATGCAACTTCAATCACCACGGGATATCAGCAGTTTGTGAATCAGGCGCACGCGGTCGGATTGCGGGTGATTGGGGCGACCATCACTCCGTTTGGCGGAGTGGCGGGAGTCACTTCAGGGATGGAACAGACGCGCGAGAGCGTGAATGCTTCTGTTCGTGCCGGCGGAATCTTCGATGCCTATGTGGATTTTGATTTAGCGGTGCGCAATCCTTCTCAGCCGACGCATTTGCTTGCTGCCTACGATAGCGGCGACCACATTCATCCGAACGCCGCCGGGTATGTAGCCATGTCGAATGAGTTTAATCTGACGATTTTTTGAGTGGGTGTGCTTAAAGTTAAGTGAGAGATCCCCAGGTCTCGCAAAAGAGGCGAGACCTGGGGCACCCCACTTTCAATGCAGAAGTACAAAGACAGTCCCTCGCCGCTCTTGTCTTTCTGGTTTTCTCTGTGACTCTGTGGTGAAGATTTTGATGTTACTGCTGAGGCGCGAAATATCCCTTCCGCGCTCGGACTTGCAGATCTTTCTTCAAGGCGGAGATTTCGATAGAGCGGAAGCGGCCGTCGGCGTCGAAGTCGGCGGGCTTGTAGCTGACGACGTACTGGCTGCGGAGTTCGTCTTCGATGGCGGCGAAGGAGTGGGTGATGTCCTTCATCTTGAAGGGGAAGAAGGCGCGGCCGCCAGTGGCTTCGGCAATCTGTTCGAGAACTTTGTCGCCGCGCAGGATCAGGCCGCTGTCGTCGGTGGAGATGGCGTAGATGATGACTTCGGCGCGCTGCGCCATTTCGATGGCTTGGGCGCGGGTGTATTCGCTCTGATTATCCTCGCCGTCGCTGACGATCACGATGGCCTTGCGCACGGGATGATCGTTACGATCCTTTAAGAACTTTTCTTTGCAGGCACGGTAGATGGCGTCATAGAGAGCCGTGCCTCCGCCATCCTGTAGTTTGTGCACGCCGGCAGAAAGCAGTTCGACGTTGTCGGTGAAATCCTGCGGCATCTGACTCTTGGTGTTGAAGCCGACGATGAACGCCTTGTCGAAGCCAACGCGAATCGAGTGCTGGAGAAAACTGATGGCGGCGTCCTGTTCGAAATCAAAACGGCTGTGTACGGATCCGCTGACATCGATGAGCAAGCCCATGTGCAGAGGAAGATCGGTTTCGCGGCGGAAGTTGACGATGGATTGTGGCGGCTTGTGATCGTCAAGAATCGCGAAATCGGCCTGACTGAGGTCGCGCACAAATTTGCCATGCTTGTCAGTCGCGATGAAAAGAACATTCACTTCATCCACGCGTTTGTGAATGGTGAGCAGAGTGCCGGACTGCGAATCGTCGTCAGAGACGGAAGGAGCGGGACTGACAGCCACGGCTGTGCTGGCGTAATCCTGAGCGCGGGCTAAGGTTGGCACTGTACAGGCCACGACGCAGGCGGCCAGCAGCGCCGTAATCAGCCAACGATAGCAGCCCGTATAAATCATGCCGAAACCATCCAATATTTGCACGCTTACCACGGCCAAAGCCAATGAAGCGCATGCCCGGTCCACTCGACCCCTGTTAGATGCAACTCGGGTGCCGAAGGGCGAAGGGCGAATGGCTTTCCGACGCTTCTCCTTTGACTGTAGAAGCGTGTGAAGGCGCGTGCCAAGTTACAAAAGGAGCACGCGAAGGGTCATGATTGCAAGATACCGCGGAAGCTCACGCTGGTGCTATCGGGAAATGTCCTAAGGAGACCACCCGATTTCGAGGGCTGCCCACTACAATTATGAGAGCGCTTGAGGTGTGAGATTAGCTGTGGTGAGGAGAGCGAGTTTGGAGGGTGGATGGTGAAGACCAACAAAGTTGCGGCTTGGGTTTTGGCAGTATGCATGTTTTCGGCGCCGGCGTTTGCCGCTGCCAATGACGTGAAGGAACAGGACCGGGTGAAGGAAGCTGGGCAGACGATCAAAGAGATATTAAATATTCCTGACAACATTCCGCAGGATTTGCTCGACAAGGCGGAGTGCGTGGTGATTCTGCCTTCGGTGTTGAAGGGCGCGTTTGGCGTGGGCGCGAGTTACGGGCGTGGGGTGATGATTTGCCGCAGCGGCGCACACTATACGGGGCCGTGGGGAGCTCCGGCACTGTATGCGCTCGAAGGCGTGAGCATTGGATTACAGATGGGAGGGCAGGCCACGGATTTTGTTTTGCTGGTGATGAATCCGAAGGGAGCGCACTCGCTGTTGTCGAGCAAAGTGAAGTTGGGGGCGGACGCTTCGGCGGCGGCTGGTCCGAAGGGGCGCACGGCGGAGGGCGCGACCGACATTGTGATGAATGCGGAGATTCTTTCTTATTCGCGCAACAAAGGGTTGTTTGCGGGGATATCGCTGGAGGGCTCGACTCTACGCTCCGATGGGAACGCTAATCTAAAACTCTACGGAAAGAAACTTGAAGCGAGAGACATAATTGTCGAACACAAAGTTGCGGTGCCCGGGTGTGCGCGAGAATTGGTTTCGCTGCTGAATGTGAAGTCGCCGAAGAATTTGTCGGATCCAAAGTCGCTGGAGTAGAGCGGCGCGCGTCCTCTTATTGAGGTAGTGGATAAATTAACTGTCCGCTGCGGATTACCTGGTGAATCTTGGAAAAGGCGATGACGTCTTTTGCGGGATCTCCATCGAGCACAACCAAATCCGCGTCCATGTTTTTCACGATACGCCCGCTGTGACTTGAGAATCCGAAGCGCGCGGCTGGGTTTGTGGTTAGAGAAGCCAGAATCTGCGGGAAATTCATTCCGGCGCGGGACATCCAGGTGAACTCCTCCGAGGTATCGAACTTTTCGATGTAGCCGACGTCTGTGCCGAAGAGGACTTGGCCTCCCGCTTGAGAGAATGCCTTGAGTTGATCGGCTGCTCTGCTCATTCCTTTGTAGAGGTCTTCGGGCGTGCCGTTGCCCTTGCTGAATTCGACCTCCCACAGGGTTAGCGTCGGGGTAAGAGCCATATGCGCTGTAATCATGCGCTCAACCAACGACGAGGTCCAGAGATCATCCGCGGGAGTGGTGTGGGCGAGAATATCGACGCCGCTCTGAATGGCGACTTCGATTCCCTGATTGTTGGAAACGTGGGCGAAGACGGGTTTGCCGGCCCGATGAGCCTCGGCTGCGATTGGCTTGGCCAAGTCTACGGGCATGGTCAGGACGCCATCGGCTTCGATGGAGTTGGCAAAAATCTTGATGCCGTCGGCACCGTCGCGGATCTGTTGGCGCACGCGCTCCGTGGCCTGAGTGGCGGATTCAACTTCTGGCATGTTGAGGTGATTGGCTTCGAGGAATGCTTTGACGTAGATCGGAGTTCCGCCTTTCATCCAGAAAGGCTCGCCGACGGTTAGGATTCTTGGTCCTTTCACTTCTCCGTTTTGTATTCTTTGGCGGATGGTGTTCGTGTTGGCCAGCACCGAGGCTATGTCGAAGACCGAAGTGAAACCCCAACGCGTGAAAATTTCCTGCAGTTGCGAAGTAAGCTGTTGGGACGACAGTTCTTTGGCGTGGAGCAGACCCGGAGTGAGGATGTGCACGTGGCTGTTCCAGAAACCGGCGGTCACGGCGCGTCCCTGGCAGTCGATCACCGTCGAGTGGCGCGGGACTTTGATTGCGGCCGATGGCCCTACGGCAACGATGCGGCCATCGTGCACGATAATGGCTCCGTCTTCGATTGGGGATTCAGTGGGCGAGGGATAAATTTTGGCATGAACCAGAGCCAGGTCAGAGCAGAAAGCCGTTACGCTCGAGGACACGATTGCGGCGAGAACGAGTGCGAGGAGAGTTCGAATTCGCATGCCAGCAATATACGTCAACAGGAGACTCTCGATGAACAGAACTCGGAAGAAAACTGGCGAGTCTGAGCGCCCATTGGTGCGTTGTGACTGGGCGCAGAGTGAATTGATGATTCGCTATCACGATGAAGAATGGGGAGTGCCCGTGCACGATGACCGCAGGCTGTTTGAGTTTCTGATTCTTGAGGGCGCGCAGGCTGGGCTTAGCTGGGAAACGATTCTGAATAAACGGGAAAATTACCGCGCTGCGTTTGATGGGTTCGATTTTGTGCGCGTGGCTGGTTACGACCGGAAGAAGGTTGCGCAGTTGCTGAAGAACGAAGGCATTGTGCGCAACCGGTTGAAGGTTGCTTCAGCGGTGCGGAATGCGCAGGCGTTGATGAGGGTGCGGGAGGAATTCGGCAGCTTCGATCGGTATGTTTGGCAGTTTGTGGATGGGCGGCCTTTAGTGAATCACTGGAAAAAGCGGAATCAGGTTCCGGCGCGCACTGCGCAGTCGGATGCTATGAGTAAAGATCTCAAGAAGCTTGGGTTCAACTTTGTGGGGTCAACCATCTGCTATGCGTTTATGCAGGCTGTTGGGATGGTTGACGACCATGTGGTTGGGTGCTTTCGGCATGGGCTCGTGGAGTCGGGAAGGTCTTTACCACGGAGGCCACGGGGTCTCACGGGGTAGAGCAATAAAATCAGGGCTTCAGCTGCGGTGGTGCTTGCTTTCGGCACGACGTTTGAAGAGTCAAAACCTTTAACACAGAGGGCACAGGGGATCACGGGGTAGAGCAATGGAGTCGGAGCTTTGGCCGCTGTGGTGCTTGCTTTCGGCACGACGTTTGAAGAGTCAAAACCTTTAACACAGAGGACACGGGGGACCACAGGGTAGAGCAAAATCTTTAGGGCTTCGGCTGTGGCGGCTGAATTTTTTGCGTTTTTTTGTCGTCCAGGTCCAGGCCGAAACTTGGGTGACTGTAGGTTCCTGAAATTCGCACTGGGATAATCTCTCCTTTTTTCTTTTTCTTGAAGAAGGGCTCGACCGCTTTCAGCAGCAGGGCTTTGGCTCCGGTTTCGGTGTTCGAGATTTTTGTATCCACCTGCAGTTGGCCGTGCAGGTCGACCTTGCTGTTGATCAGATTGAAAGTGCCATCCATGCGAGCTGCCGCGCCCGGAACGCCAAAGGAGAGATCGGAGAATCTTGCAATTCCCTGGCGAAGCTCCGCCTGCCCGGTTAAATCGGAGAGGACGGTTTCTGGATCATCTTTTTGTTTTTCGCCTTTTTGTTTTTCGCCTTGCGCGCCTGCGCTCAACTGGTTGACGTCTTGCTGGGTGGAAGGTTTGGAAAACGTTCCGGCGGCGAGGCCGAAACTACCGCGCAATTTTATCTTCTTCAGAAATTTTTCGTCGCCGGGAGGAATCTCGGTATGGGCCTGCAGGGTGACGGCTCCTGACATGGCTGGACGGCTTGCGTCCACGAATAGCCGGAGCAGGTCTTCGATGCGCGCGTTGCTGGCCTTCAGATTGATAAGCGCGATCTTTCCCTTGCTGTCCGCCGATCCGGCAATACTGCCTTCGGCGTCAACGTGCGTTTTCCAGAAATCGGCGCCTACGTGTTTCAGGAATGTATCGCCGTGCATTGCGTCGACGTAGGCGGTGAATTCCGTCGTTAGTTGCACAGGATGTTTGCTCGATTTCACTTCGAAATCGGGAGTGTCAGTGGCTCCCGAGATGTCGATGTGAGCGAGCTTTCCGCTGAACTTTCCTTTCGAAGACAACTTGCCCGCGACGCCCTGGTACACGCTCAGGTCGGCCTGCTCGAACGTGTACTCGCCGGAGATCGGCGTCTCTGCTGCGTTGCCGACGCGCCACGCTCCGAACTTTCCTTGCGCAGATACTTCGCCGGGAGGCTCTGGATTGTGAACTTTGACTTGGTAGGTGAGAGGCCCATGCGGGCCCACGTCGCGCAATGTGGCTTCATGAATGTCGAAGCGCAAGGGCTGTTGATTCGGATCGTCGGAACCAAACTCGATAGCGGCGCCGTTCGCAACGAGCACGCCAATTGTGACTTTTGATGGAGTGGTTTGAAAGGCTTCTCCGGTGCCGAAGGCCGGGATGAACACGCGCAGGCCGTCGGCGGTGATGCGGTCGACTCGCATGGAAAGGATGCCGAGGTAGCTGCCTCGGATGGTTAGTTTTTCGATGGTAATAAGAGGATGGGTCTGGGCGTGGCCGTGGCGAAAAGTCAACCCTTCGAGAACGCAGCCGGGATGTGGGAAAAAGACCTGGCGAAAGTTGCGGACTTCGAGTTGGCTGTCGCTTGCCTCCTGCAAATCCTGTAGGACGGCGGCCCGTCCGAACGCATGGTGGCACAATACAAGCGTAATTGTGAAGAAAACGGCGGCGGCTATGACGAGGATCAGGACGAGCTTGCGCCAATGCCTCTGGCCAGGCTGTTGTCGGGTTGCAGATTGGACAGACGGCGTGGCCGTGGCTTGAGACATCAAGGTTGGAGGCTGACTAGGGCATCGAGGTTGCTGTCGAAAACTGGGATCGTTTGTACGACTGCCTTAGCGGGGCGGCTACAATGGAAAAAGTTCGCTCTCTCGGCAACCGATGTCTACTCGCGTTTCGAAAATGTTTCGCCGATCGGCGGTGTTTTTAAGGGCATTCGTTCTGCGCTCGCTGCCTCTCGCGGTGGTTTGCTGCGGGCTCGCGCTCACTCCCGCGGTCGGGCAATCGAAGGCCCCACAGGGGCAGGAACTCAAGCCGATTCTGGATTACATTTCAACCGCATGGGATACGCTCACGCGGTCGATGACGGATTGCCAGAGCCTGGTTGATCCAAAGATCGTCGAACTAAAGATAGTCGATCCAAAGATAAAGGTCGCGGCGGTTTTGTATTTGCCGGCGGGCATGGCAGTGCCGCCGGAGGTGCTGAAGCTTTCGATGGAATGCAATGTGCGGATCGAGCATCTGCCGGCTGAAATTCATCGACTGGGCGAAGTGGATACGGAGAAAATCCAGCCGCACGGCTTGCTCTATCTGGAGAATAAGTATGTCGTGCCCGGTGGACGCTTCAATGAGATGTACGGTTGGGATAGTTATTTTATTATTCGCGGACTGTTGCGCGCGGGGCGCGTGGAGCTGGCGCGGGGCATGGTGGACAACTTCTTTTTTGAGGTTGAGCACTACGGTGCGATGCTGAATGCGAATCGGACTTATTACCTGACTCGGTCGCAGCCTCCGTTTCTTAGTTCGATGTTTGTTGATGTGTATGACGCGTTGCAAAAGTCTGGGCATGCGGACCCGGCTTGGCTGGCGAAGGCTTATGCCGACATCCAGAAAGATTATGAGATGTGGAACCGTGATCCGCATCTGGCGGGCGATACGGGGTTGTCGCGTTACTACGATTTTGGGGAGGGTCCGCCGCCGGAAGCTTTGCAGGATGAAGCTGGGTTTTACCGGAAGGTGGCTGCTTATTTCTTTTTTCATCCCGCGCAAGCGGATCACTATATCGTGGAAGGTCCGCCGAAGATTTCAGAACCGGCTGCCGGGGCTGCTTTTGCGTTGCAGGTGTGCGACGCTTCGTTGGCGCTGCCACATCCTGGGTGCGAGAAGCAGCAGAGTTTTTATCTTAGTTCCGATTACTACAAGGGCGACCGGTCGATGCGGGAATCTGGGTTCGATGTGAGTTTTCGCTTTGGGCCGTTCGGCGCGGCTACGCATCACTATGCGCCGGTGTGCCTGAACAGTTTGCTCTACAAGACGGAGAAAGATTTGGAGCAGATGAGCCGCTGGCTGGGGCGCACGGCGGATGCGGAAAAGTGGAGTGAGCGCGCGGAGCAGAGGAAGAAGTTGATTGTGCGTTATCTTTGGGATGAGAAAGCGGGATTGTTTTTCGATTACGACTTGCAGGCGGGGCAGCGATCGGCTTATCGGTATGCGACTGCCTTTTATCCGCTGTGGGCTGGGTTGGCTACGCCTGAACAGGCCAGGGCTGTGGAGAAAAATCTTGCGGCGTTTGAGAAACCGGGTGGGCTCGCGATGAGCACCGAAGAGTCGGGTGCGCAATGGGATTTGCCCTATGGTTGGGGAAATATTGAAATACTGGCCGTCGAGGGACTTCGGCGTTATGGATTCAATGCCGATGCCGACCGGATTTCTTATGAGTTTCTATCGATGGTGGCGGAAAACTTTCGGCGCTACGGAAATATTCGGGAGAAATACAACGTGGTGACGCGGTCGTCGGAGGCGCATGTGGAGCTTGGGTATTCGATGAACGTTGTCGGATTTGGCTGGACGAATGCGGCGTTTTTGGAGTTGTTGCATGGGTTGCCGAAAGAGATGGTCGAGCGGTTGGGTCGAGAGCAGGATCAGTTAATGCCTGCGGGTAAGAAATAAGGGATTGGCTGGCGGAGGTTGTAAGGATGAAGAACATCATTTCTGGGATAGCAATTTTTTTGATCTGCGCTTGTGTTTTGGGACGAAGCGCATCAGCGCAGAGTGTCTCTACTGCGGCGGATGCGGCTGGGAATCCATGGTGGCAGAACGCTGTGTTCTATGAGATTTATCCGCGCAGCTTTGCCGATAGTAATAATGATGGCGTGGGCGATTTGAAGGGGATTACGTCGAAACTGGATTATCTGAAAGAGCTGGGCGTGGATGCGATTTGGATTTCACCTTGCTTTCCTTCGCCGCAGGTTGATTTTGGCTACGACGTTTCCGATTACGAGAACATCGATCCGATGTACGGGACGATGGCGGATTTCGATGTGCTGGCGAGCGAGGCGAAGAAGCGCGGCATTCATATCATTCTTGATTTCGTGGTCAATCACTCGTCCGATCAGCATTCGTGGTTTTTGGATTCTAAGTCGTCGCGAACATCTGCTCATCGCGATTGGTATATCTGGCGCGATGGAAAGGGACCGGGAGTGCCTCCGAATAACTGGATTTCGACATTCGGAGGATCGGCGTGGACGCTTGATCCGACGACGAATCAGTATTACTACCATAACTTTTATGCGGCGCAACCGGATTTGAACTGGCGCAATCCGGCAGTGAAAGATGCGATGTTCGATGTGACGCGGTGGTGGTACAAGCGCGGCGTGTCGGGATTCCGACTGGATGCGGTCGATACTCTGTTTGAAGATCCGGACTTGAAAGACAACCCAATCAAGACTGGACAAAATGCGTTTGGAGATCCGATCGAGGAAGACAAGTACAACACTAAGCTGCCCGAAGTGCATGACGTATTGCGCGGATTGCGCAAAGTTGCGGACGAACATAATGCGGTGCTGATTGGCGAAACCTGGACGGCGGATGTTGCCGAACTCAATCGCTATTACGGAGAAGGCAATAATGAACTGCAGTTGCCCATGGATTTTCTTTTCACCAAGGTCGACAAGCTTTCGCCGGCGGAATTTCGCAAACAGATTGCCGCGGTAGATGGAGCGAGTGGCTGGCCTACGTTCGTGATCAGCAACCACGACATCGTGCGGTCTTATGACCGTTACGGCGACGGCCAGCACAACGACCAGATCGCGAAGCTGATAGCTGCGCTTTATTTGACGTTGCGCGGCACTCCGATCATGTATTACGGGGAAGAGATTGGAATGAAGACTACGCCTCCGACGCGCCCGGAAGATGTGAAGGATCCGATCGGTCGAACGGGTTGGCCGAAAGAGAAAGGCCGGGATGGCGAGCGTACTCCTATGCAATGGGACAGCAGCGAGAACGCTGGCTTTACCAAAGGCATGCCGTGGCTTCCGGTGCCCGATACGTATAAGACGCACAACGTGGCCGACGAGTTGAAGGATCCGGATTCGGTGTTGGTGTTCTATAAAAATGTGCTCAAGCTGCGGCACACCAACGCGGCGTTGCTCGATGGAAGCTACGCCGCCATCAACGAGAATGACGCGAACGTGCTTTCCTACGTGCGCCTATATAAAGACCACGGCGTAGTGGTGGCGCTGAACATGTCAGGCAGTCCGCAGAAAGTGAATCTCGAGTTGAAGGGCAAAGGCTTTGCCGGGGTGAAGGCGCTTTTGGTGACCGGCAAATCGTCCGCAAAGGGAAGCGAGGTCTCGCTCGAGCCCTTTGGCGTTTTCATCGGCGAGCTTAGGAAATGACATACCGAGGCATTCAAGCCGGCAATGGTTGCAAAGGCTCAGATTGTAAATTAAGCCAGGATTCTTCTCAGTTGCAGCACTCGGCCGGGATGGCGGAACTGCTAGACGCAGCGGACTCTCCTAAGCACCCAGTATATAAGGTTATATGGTTGCCAGCGATCATAAAACCTTGTATATTAGGCGTGTGTTGCCCCTGTCTTTATTAGGCGAGCAGATCGCCACCAAGCGCAAAACGCTCGGCCTAACGCAGCCCATGCTTGCGAAGAAAGCCAGGGTTGGACTCTCCACGCTCGACGCCCTGGAGAATGGACGGCTGGGCGAACTCGGATATTCCAAGATCACAAATATTCTCACGGCGCTGGGGCTGGAGTTGAAGCTCTTGGAGGCAAGCGCGGGCCGGCCGACGCTTGAAGAACTGATGGAAGAGGGACGGGATGATCAAGGTCTGGACCGACGCCGCTGAGGCGGGACTGCTCGATCGTCACGGCGAGCGCGGCAGCACGTTTGCTTACCTTCCCGGCGCTCCGACCACGCGCGAGGTCTCGGTGACGATGCCGCTGAGGCTTGAGTCGTGGAGCGTACCCTTCGGGCTGCTTCCGGTTTTCGAGATGAACCTGCCCGAAGGCGTACTGCGGGAGCGGCTCCGCCTTGCGTTTGCGAAAGCCACCGGCACCTTCGATGAATTCGACCTGTTGTCCATTGTCGGCCGCTCACAGGTCGGACGCATCCGCTACACCGGCGACAAAGAACAACTGCACGAGGAGGTGCCTTTCCAGTCGGTGGACGAGATTCTTGAACGCAGACGCGGCGGCGACCTGTTCCGGTATCTGCTGGAGAAATTCGCGTCGTTCTCCGGAATCAGCGGAGTGCAGCCCAAAATCCTCGTCCGCGACGAAAAGGCTTTCGCCGAGATGGAGCATACGGGAAACCGTCTCTCGCAAAGCTACAAAGGCGCGACCCACATCGTGAAGATGTGGGAGGCCAACGAATATCCGCAACTGGCAGCCAACGAGTATTTCTGCCTCACCGTGGCGCGCAAATACGGACTCGACGTGCCCCCTTACCGCCTGGCCGAAGACGGCATGGCGCTGGTCATTGACCGTTTCGACCTGCGCATGGATGGGACCTATCGGGGAATTGAGGATTTCTGCGTGCTAAACGGCCGCAGGACCGACGAAAAATATCGCGGCAGTTACGAGACCTCGGTCATGAAGCGATTCGGGCAGTTTGCAAACTCGACGCGTGTGGGCGAGGACATGGAAAAGCTGTTTGTCCTGATTGCCCTGAATTGCGCGCTTCGCAATGGCGACGCGCATCTCAAGAACTTTGGGGTTGTTTATGACGACGTTCAGGGAGAAGCGAGACTTGCACCTGTCTATGATCTTGTGACCACCTCTGTCTATCTGCCAAAGGACAGCATGGCGCTGACCCTTAATGGCACGACGAAATGGGCGAGCACGAAGGAATTGCAGCGACTGGGCGAGACGCGGATGGGAGCGACTCCTTCGCGCGTGCGGCAGATACTCGAACGCATAGCAGATGCGATTGAGGAGACCACAAAGGATCTGCAAGCCTACATTGAAGCGCACGCGGAATTCATCGAGATAGGCAATCGCATGCTCCAGCAATGGGAGGAAGGTGTCGCGCTTTCGCTTAAGGCGGCCTGAGCAAACCGCCTGCTCTTCTAAGTCAAATCCGCTCCGGCGCCCTCATGGCGCGGGACACGCTCGCAACTGGCGTCCATGATAACTTGGCGGTCATGCTGGCCCGCTCAAACCAATTCGCCGAGGTGGAGAAGTTGGAACGCCAGACCTTTGATATTCATCTCAGAGTGATATTCAGTTCAGAGTTTTTGGTCGCAAGAACCTGGGAACCTCCCCACTTGTCGTGACTGACCGAGCTGCGAGGTGGGATGGTACAATCGGTGTGTTTTTGGAATTTGCATTGGAGATATCTTGGAGCGAGATCGGTTGAGAATGGGTTTAGCGGCAAATGAAAAACAGTGCAAATTCTCGACACACTGTGTTGCACAGTCGCACAGTATTTATTTTGAGGTGGCAAAGGATCGACTGCAGTAAAGGCCGTAAAGTCAGGCATTTATAAGTAGAGCCGGGATGGCGGAACTGGCAGACGCAGCGGACTCAAAATCCGCCGACCTTCGGGTCTTGGGGGTTCGACTCCCCCTCCCGGCACCAGCACAAATCAATGAAGATCAACGGCTTACGCGCCGCGATGACTGGATGGCTTTGAGGCGGCGCAAACGTAGCGGATTTCCGGTTGGAGCTTTTGCCTAAAGGCTCGTAATCTGGCAGCTTTTTGCCAGACACGAGGCGCACATCAGCGAACCATCCGCGCCGGCGAAATTACCTTCTTGCTCTTTTGAACTTACCCTCACTTATCTATTTCTATTTAGCTTTCGCCGCCGCTTGCTCGATCAACTCCGCCACTTCTTTCGGGTGAGACATCATGGCCAGATGATTAGCAGGCACGGTGATTGAAGTTGCCTTTATGTTCGCCGCTTCGTCTTTCTCGAGTTGCGGCGGGATCGCCCGGTCGTTGCCCGCGATCAGGGCCCACGAAGGCTTGCTCTTCCACGCAGCGGTCGTGACTGTAGCTCCGAAAACAGATGCTGACGTTTGACCCTGTGTCGCCGTGAGTATGTGCTGTTCACTGGCCGGGAGATCCTGCGCCATGTCCTCGGCGATTCCTTTTGGAGTCGCCGTTAGAAAACCCTGAGCGTCGGGCCGGAGCTCGCTGCCCAGCGGAGCCGGCGGGTACGGTTTGCTGACGGAATTGATGGATTCCCCATCCCCGGGCGCGAACGCCGCCACGTAGACCAGCCCTACAACCTTTGGATCATTACCCGCTTCGGTAATCACCACGCCGGCGTAGGAATGGCCCACTAGTATTACCGGTCCCTCCTGCAACGCGATGATGCGCTTCGTCGCCGCTACATCGTCAGCCAGCGAGGTCAAAGGATTCTGCACAGCGACCACATGAAAACCCTTCGCTTGGAGGAGCGCAATCACTTTGGACCAGCACGATCCATCGGCCCAGGCGCCGTGAACCAGGACAATATTCTTGGTTCCTTGCGGGGAGTTCGTCTGAGCGAATCCTCTCACGTCGAGGCCGGACGACAAGATCAGCATCGTGGCTGCGATCAAAGCGGTTCGGTACGTTTGCGAGATTTTCATTTCTATCTCCTCGTTAAACTGACTGTCGCGATTAAGCCAGAACAATCTTGGCCGCGCAATTGGACGATAGTATCGACAGTACGTTGGTATCGGATCACGCCAAGTGGATTGCCGGACGCGTCGCTCCCCCTCCCGGCACCAGCGAAATCGTGAGCCTTCTGCGATCCCCTCTCGTGGGATTTGTTCTTAGTTCCTGTTTACGGTTTTTATTCCCGGTTCGGGATTCATTTTGGTCCGCTCTGCGCCGGCCGAACGCGCCGGGAGTACAATGATTGCGTCGCTGCATCGCGGCCCAATGCTGGGCGCTAAGGACTCGCTCATTACGGCCTGAAAGCAGCATCGTTTGGATTTTTTTTGTTGACAAAGAACTACCATTCCTGTAATTGTGTCGGGACCTGATTCGTCCACAATCTACAACTTTTGCGTGGTACGCAGTCACTGGGGAGGATTTTCAAATGATTAAGACTCGAAACGTTCTACACTCAGCTTCAATCTTCGCAGTGCTTGGTTGCGTTCTGGGGTCCGCAGCGACGGCCCAAACGTCCCAAACGGCCCAAAACAACGCAATGCAAGCGCCGACTTCGACAAGTCAGCCAGTCGTACACGATCTTCCTGCAAACGTTCCTGGACATACGGAATATCTGGATTACTTGAATGGGTTTCGGGGAATAAAGTTTGGCACTCCCGTAAGCCAGTTTAAGAACCTGGAAGTTCTACACGACCGCAAGGATGTGAAGGCCTATTCCATGAAGGGCGACGATATGAATATCGGAAATGTGACGGTCACGCAAATCGTCTACATTTTCGTCAATGACAAGTTTTATGCGGTTTCCTTGCATGCCGATGGCGGTTTTAATGGCAGCAACCTGCTGAAAGTTTTCCAGGCTGCGTTTGGTCAGGGCGCGCATCCGGAAGGCTCACCGACCAAGACTTTTTGGGCGGGAAAAGTTGCCGGCGCTCATTTCTATGAGGACGCAGATGAGCATCATGAAGTGAGAGGATGGGTAGGCAACCTCGAGATCCAGAAAGAATATGACAAAGTGATGCAGGAAAGCTTCACGGCGGCGGCGTCACAACTTTAGTGCGGCGGCTGTGTTTGACTGATTGACTGTTTGCAGCTTGGCGGGACAGGGGAGGAACAAAATGGCAAGACTTCTATCGATGTATGAGAGAATCCGCAACTGGTTCTTAGTGCTGGTGGGACTTTTGATTGGTGTCCAAGCCGGCGTTCAACCGTCTCAAGCGTCCACCACCAGCAAGCCCCCGGCGATCCCGGAGCGGTTGGCCGCAGTCCGAAGCCGCATGCAGGATCTGCAGCAGAACCCTGCGCTAACCAATGCGAAGAGCGACAAGGGCGAAACGACTCTTATTGCACAGTGGGGAAATCGCTGGGCGAACTGGAATAACTGGGGCAACTGGAACAACTGGGTGTCCTGGAACAACTGGGCAAACTGGGGCAATTACTAATCGAAAAAGTTCGGCTGGGTGTCGGACCTTGGTCCGCTGGTGCCAGTCGCCCCCAATCAGGGGTCAATCAGTAAGACTGTCAAGCTGCTAAGGTTTGGCTGGAGGTCGGGCTGTGTCGGCAGGTACTACGAGTTGCTCTACGCGGGAGTCAGACGATAGAACTGTTAAGCTGCTGGTGTTGCAGCCTACACCGTTTTGCAATATCGACTGCGACTACTGCTACCTTGCCAACCGGTTGAGCACCAAGAAAATGCAACCTGCACAGGCGGTCGACATTGTCGACCGCCTTGTTGCATCTGGCGCAGTAGGTTCCGACTTGAGCATGGTTTGGCACGCTGGCGAGCCGCTGGTGCTGGCATCGAGTTATTACGAAGAAATCTTTTCCGCGCTGGCAGCGCGCCGCTATCCCTTCACCATACGCCACTCCTTTCAAACCAATGGAATGCTCATCAACGATGAGTGGTGCAATCTCTTTCACAAATGGTCGGTCAACGTGGGCGTGAGCGTGGATGGCCCGGCGTCGATTCACGATGCGCATAGAAAAGACCGCAAGGGCAACGGCACGCACGCCAAGGTGATGGAGGGCATTCGCACTCTTCAACGCCACTCCGTTCCGTTCCATGCAATTGCCGTGGTCACTGCGGAGTCGCTTCTTCATCCGGAAGAGGTCATCGATTTTTTCCTGGAAACCGGAGTGGACCGCGTAGGCTTCAACATTGAAGAACTCGAAGGCGCGAATAAAAGCAGCAGCGTTGCCGGCGAGAATGTTTCGAACGTCCGGCGATTCTTCGAGGTTATGGCGGAAGGTGAGGAACGCAGCCAGGGTAAACTTACGATCCGTGAATTTGAAAATGCCCGCGGAGCCATCAAGGGCAGCCACACCCAGGACTGCCCATCGCCCGATTTGCGGAACGAGCAAACTTTGCCGTACGCAATCCTGACTGTGGCTTGGGACGGTGCAATGACGGCGTTCTCTCCGGAGTTGATTGACGCTAGCAGCAAGGATTACGGTGATTTCATTCTAGGCAATATTCTTCGCGATCCGCTCGCCGAGATTTTCGCCTCGCCTAAGTTTAAGCAAATCGCAAGCGCAATCGACTTGGGCTGCAAGCGCTGCGCTGAAACCTGCCAGTACTTTTCGGTGTGTGGCGGAGGCGCTCCGTCGAACAAATATTTCGAGAATGGAAGTTTCGAATCTACTGAGACCGTGTACTGCCGCAGCGTCATCCAGATACCGATCGACATCATGCTGGCGCAGGCAGAAAGGCAGCTAGGAATCGCGCCTCCCGAGAAATCGATTCCGCAGAACTCAAATCGCAATGGTGGTGATCGGCCGGTGCACGCGGTATGAATGCTCCGAATGACTTGTACGTCATTGGACTCGGCGTGTCTTTTCCGGAGCATTTAACCAAGCAGGCCATCGATGCGATGGCGAGCTGCTCCAAGCTTTATTCGATCGTTCAGGAGCCGCTCCTGCCCTGGCTTCCGGCAGAAAAAATGGGCAAGATCGAAGTCGTGAACCTGCTGGACTCTTACGTCGACGGAACCCTCCGCATTGAAAATTACAATCGCGCGGCAGACTTGGTGCTGGAGGCAAGCGCCGACAGCACGAGCGTGGGCTACGTGACTTACGGCAACCCCATGGCGTATGACACGGTCGCGCAACTGATTGTGAAGAAGGCCGCGGAACAAGGACGCAAGGCGCGCGTGATTCCGGGGATCTCTTCGCTCGACTCGATCCTGTGCGACATGCAGGTTGATATTGCGCCGGCCATTCAGGTGTTCGAGGCGTCGTGGATGATGGCTTTCCAGATCGTTCCACGCGTCGATACTCATGTCATTCTTATGCAGATGGGGTCGTTCGGATCGTATCGTTCGCACTATGGCAAGCGGCTGAGCGGCGGAGCGTTGACTGGCCTGGTCGAACATCTGCTCGCGGCTTATCCCAAGGAGCATCGCGTATCGTTGGTTCGTTCGACCGCCAGCGGACAGCATCCGGAGAAAATATCGACGTACACGCTAGAGAGATTGTCGGATGCAACGGTGGAAGAACTGAGCGGCGCTTCGCTGTATATTCCAGCGGTAAGGCAGCCCACTCCGAACACCGCAATGCTCAGGGAACTGGAAGCGAACTAGCCGGCGGGATCTCCTGCACAAGGGGATTTATGAAGCACGATACCTTCGAGATCAGTCATACATCGCGTTTGACCCCGCACATCCTCGGTCTCGTTCGGAAAATCTCATCCCGGAAGTTTTCTTCTCCCATTGTTGTTGGCTGCTTTCTGTTCTTTCTTTTGTTCATCGGCTTTTTATTCATCGGCGTTGCGGTTGCTGCGGGTCCCGCGCGCGAAGCGCCGGCTGGATTCGATAACTTAACCAACGGATACGTCAGCCAGGGGGTCTACGATTCTGCCCGCGCAATCTTTGAACAACCGGAGACTGTCGCCACCGGCCTCGGGCCGATTTACAATGGCGAATCGTGCGTGGAGTGTCACCGGAATCCCATCTCTGGCGGCAACAGCTTGAAGTCCGTACTGCGCGCCGGGCACGAAGATCCGGCGACTGGATTATTCGTCCCGGCTCCGGGCGGAACACTGATGCATGTCCACGCCATCAATCCAGCCATTGATCTGCGCACGCCTGACAGCGAGAATATTCGCTCGACTCGCAAAGCCACGTCGATCCTGGGCGATGGCTTTGTGGAAGCCATTGACGACGCGACCTTGCTGGCCATTGCCAGGAACGAACCGGAAATTTCGAATGGGCGCATCGCGGGTGTCGCAGTAATGGTGCCGGTTGCGGAGGCGGGAAATATTTTGCGCGTCGGCCGGTTCGGCTGGAAGAGCCAACATGCCAGCGTTGTTTCATTTTCTGCCGACGCTTACATCAACGAAGAGGGAATTACCAACCGATATTTTCCGACCGAGAATACTGCGCTGGGCAAGTCCGTTGCGGAGTATGACTCGGTGACTGATCCGGAAGACGAACGCCGCAGCGACGGATTCTCCCATGTTGACCGGTTTGTGGACTTCATACGCGCCACCAAAGTGCCGGCGCGCGACGAAAAGATTGCGGCTACCCCTGAGGCGCGCGCGGGCGAACGTTTGTTCGAGCAGATTGGCTGCAGTACTTGCCATGTCACTTCCATCACGACTGCTCCGGCGGGAACAAAAATCGATGGCGGCCGGTTCACAGTGCCTGAGGCGCTGGGGGACAAAGTCATTCATCCCTACAGCGATTTTCTGCTGCACACGCTTGGCACCGGCGACGGCGTTCCGGTGCAGAGCGGAGGCCAGACGACCGCGAACAAGATGCGCACCGCTCCGCTGTGGGGACTGCGCACGCGTCCCGAGTTGATGCACGACGGCACTTCGCCTACGCCGGAACGCGCGATTCTGCGACACAGTGGCGAAGCCCAGTCCGTAATCGCAGAATTTCATAAGCTATCTTCGCAAGAGAAGACAGAGCTGCTTACGTTCTTGAGTTCGCTTTGACGCGTGTCGTTACTGGGCACTGCGAGCTTGCACCGCAGGAACGGTGAACCAGCCTCGCAAGGTGAGAGTAATGCTCGGGCTCTGGGAACCAACCGTCGAAGCGTCGTGAATTACGTTATCCGTGGGCGCTATGTAGGCTTCTCCGGGAGCGACGCGAACCTTCACAATTGGATAGCCGGGAAACCGGGACATGAACGCTGCGCCGACGGATTCGGAGGCGCGATCCGGACTTTCTTGAGATTCTTCCTCCAGAAGTCTGACGAGATTCATCAGCGGCAAATTCACAAACAGAAAATGACGCGGCTCGGCGCCTATGTTCACGCAGATCCGGTTGAGAGAGCGGGCGCGAGCCTGCACGGAATACCTCTCCCAACTATCCAGGTGGAGTCCCAAATATTTGCCGCTGGCTGTATCCAGCGTTACCGTCTCCCGCCCGTGACGATGCACGTGAATGCCGTGATTGAACGGTTCGCTTTTATAAGCGAAGCGGTCGCGAAGGTAATCAATGAGAGGGCCGATGTGCTCGCGGATGCGGCGCGGGTCAAGTTGGCGAAGCGTGTCCTTGTCGCTTGTGTCATTTACGACCCTACACAACTCGGCGAGAAGTTCATTTGGAATGCTGGCGACTCCTACGAAGTCTACATTCGTCACGCCGGAGTTTTGCCACAGGCGTTTGCTTTCCCAGTCCGTGGGCTTGCGCCACGGAGTCTTTGGCAAGAAGGCTCCCGGAACGTATTCCGCTTTGTCAGCGTCAGGCTGTTGCAAGGAGGTCGTTCCATCGCTGAGGAATACGGGATCGTTAGCCGCGTCTGCGCGATCTTCGCAATTTACCAGCGGAATAAACCGAGGCGGAACGCTCGCCAGAATCTCTCCCCACAACTCACGCCCAGGCGCTGAATCTTGTGAGGACGCCTTACGTCCCGTGAAGATCGCTTTCCACCCATCTACGAAGCGCATGTGTGAGGTCCGATCAACGATGCAGACGCGCAGGATATCACATCAGCGAAGGAACGATGCTCATGCTCCAGCAATGCCAGAGCATGAGCACGAACAGAAGTCGCACGGCCTCAGGTTGGCAATTCGGAGGTTGGAATCTGCAGCGCCTGGTTGCGGAGCGCGTCAAACAGAACGCTGGTCAAATAGCGTTCGCCGAAATCCGGCAGGACTACGACGATCAGCTTGCCGGCGTTTTCTTTCTGACTCGCAACCTTGAGCGCGGCGGCAACAGCAGCACCCGACGAAATGCCGACCAGCAGGCCCTCTTCTTTGGCGAGCCGGCGCGCCATGAGGATCGACTCGTCATTGGTGACCGTGACGATTTCATCGATGTAATCGCGGCGCAGAATGCTGGGCACAAATCCGGCGCCGATGCCTTGTATCTTGTGCGGCGAAGGCTTGCCGCCAGAGAGCACCGGGCTGTCCGCGGGTTCGACCGCGACCGCTCTAAAAGACGGCTTCTTCGGCTTGATGTATTGGCAAACACCTGTGATGGTGCCTCCGGTGCCGACGCCGGAGACCAGAATGTCGGCGCGGCCGTCAGTGTCATTCCAAATTTCGGGACCAGTCGTCTCGAAATGAATCTTCGGATTATCCGGATTGTCGAACTGCTGCAGCATGAACCCATTCGGAGTTTTCGCGAGAATCTCCTCCGCCTTCGCGACCGCGCCCTTCATTCCCTTCGGACCCGGCGTAAGAACAATCTCCGCGCCGAAGGCGAGTAGAAGCACGCGCCGCTCCTGGCTCATGGTTTCCGGCATGGTGAGTATGAGCTTGTATCCACGCACCGCCGCGACGAATGCCAGGCCAATGCCGGTATTGCCGCTCGTCGGCTCGATCAGAACGGTCTTGCCGGGATGAATCTTGCCGGCTCGCTCGGCCTCCGTAATCATGCTCACGCCAATGCGGTCTTTTACGCTGGCGCAAGGGTTCTGGCTCTCGAGCTTCGCCACCACATCGGCCACGCAGCCGGCGGTCACTTTGTTAAGCCGCACCAGCGGAGTCTTGCCGATCAACTCGGTCACATCATTGGCAATCTTCATGGTTTCTTTTCTCCAGATTGTATGGGACGGGCGCGCACTATCCCCACCAAGACTACTATCGTACTAGCCTATTGTCGATGGCACAACTTGCAGGCAGATCTGTGCATCTACAGGACTTTCGTTTTCAGTTGACACGTTCGGCAGAAACGCGCCATACTTCCAGCCCTGTGCCGTCTGCTTGTGCTCCCGCAATGCCATGACTGGCGCGGCTTTAGCCACTTCTCCCAGGAGGATTGATATGCCCCGATTTGTGTGTCTGGCGCGGGTTCTTTTTCCGGTTCTACTAATCGCCAGCGTCCTTGTTCCGTTCGCTTCTGCTTCCGGACCCTATGTGATTGGCTCCGCCAATACCGTGACTGCCGATCCTAACGTGACTGTGCCCACGACCACGCCCTGCGTGGTGCAGCTTTTCAGCGACGCGGCATTTTACGAATTCAACGTCGAGAATTTTACGTACACGCCACCTTCCGCCTGTCCCGGGCCCTGGGCCAAGGTTGTGCTGGTTGCGGATATCAACCTGAACGCCGGCATTCAATACGATCGCACTGCGAATTTCTGGCTGGGTCCGGTGAATATTTATTTCGGAACCACAGCCGAGCCTTCGGCCATCGGTCCATCGTGGCAAATTGAAAACGATCTTACTGATTACAGTTCGATTTTCTACACGGCACAATCCGGACAGGCTGACATCGGCAATACTTTATGCTGCGGCCTCACCTCCACCATCTACGCTTCGGCTTCACTGTATTTTTATCCGTTGGCCAAGGGCGAGACCGCGCCCGTCACCGCCAATCAAGTGTTCGCGCTCTCCGCGGGTCCCTCAGGAGGAACAGTCGCGCTGAACACCACGACCAGCACGCTATCCGGCACCTTCACCTTGCCGACAAATGTGCAGACTGCCTATCTGGATGTGTACGCGCAAAGCCAGTCGAATGATGAATTCTGGTACACGTGCGTACCGAACGACGTTGACGGGGAATTGTACAGCTGCGGCAACACCGGCTTCCGCGAGACTGAGATCACAATCGACGGACAACCGGCGGGCGTCGCCCCCGTGTTTCCATGGATATTCACCGGCGGCATCGATCCTTATCTATGGTTTCCGATTCCTGGCGTGCAAACGCTGAACTTCACTCCCTATCGCGTGAACCTCACACCGTTCGCGGCGCAGTTGAGCAATGGAAGTCAACAGCATACGGTTTCACTCAGCGTTTACAACGCCGACAGTTATTTCTCGGCAACTGCATCGCTGCTGCTTTATCTGAATGCAGCCACAACTCAGACCACGGGCGGCATCACCAAGAACACTCTGACCGCGCCATCTCCGGTGGTCACCGAAAAGCTGAACGTTCAGCCGACCTCCACCACGGGAACGGTGGACGTTACTTCGAACCGAACCTTCACCATCTCGGGCTACGTCAACACGCCCGGCGGTGCGGTGACGACGAAAGTTAACCAGACCATCGACTTCTTCAACAACCAATATTTCGACATTACCAATACTGTGTATGAGCAGTATATTTCGCTGGGTTCGTCCGTGACTTCGACTACGACTACATCCGGCGGTGGAGGCCCAACCACAGTCAATACCCAGACGTTTAATTTCCCGCTCACGTTGGATCTTGCCGAGGTTGTGAAATCCGGTGGAGATACTTATCTGACCACAACTGCCGATCAGACCTACAAGTCGGCGCTGACCACCAAGGTGAACAACGTGGTGACCTACACTAATTCGCTGAGCAATACCGGGCAGCACGTAGACACCGTCGACTACAACACCTTCGTGAACTCAAACCAATCGGCCGCGCAGCAATACAACTACTACGACTCGACCGGCGCAGCCTACCTTTGCGACCTGACGGCGGCAGCCAATGTGCTGACCTACTTCAGTTCGCAATGCGCGCAGTAGAGATCGACTGCAAAGTTGTTCGAAGATGAAAAGCGGGTATCCCACCCTTGCCGCGTTCTTTGCGGCAGGGTGGGGATTTTGATTTTCTGTCTCGTGAAGGATGTGCTCTCGCAGGACTCGCGAAGTCTTATGTCGGCGGTCGCGTGATCGCTCCCTGCGAAGCCGACGAGACCAGCGCCGCGTATTTCGCAAATACTCCGGTAGGATAGCGTGGCTGCGGCGGCTTCCACTCCTTCATGCGTTGGCGCAGAACCTCGTCGCTGATCTCGACTTCCAAAACGCGCTGGCTGATATCGAGCCGAATCATGTCTCCATCGCGCACAGCGGCGATTGGGCCGCCCAGCGCGGCTTCCGGCGAGACGTGACCGGCCATCAACCCGTGCGTTGCGCCGCTGAATCGACCGTCGGTCAACAACGCGACGGACGATCCTAATCCTTCGCCGACAATCGCGCCGGTAACGCTCAACATTTCGCGCATGCCGGGACCACCCTTAGGACCTTCGTTGCGAATGACGACGACATCGCCAGATTTAATTTTCTTCTCCGAGTCTTTGCTGGTAACGGCGGCCATGGCATCTTCCTCCGATTCGAAAACTCGCGCCGGACCACGTTGCTCGAGCCGCTCGTGCCCGCTGATCTTCGCCACGCAACCTTCGGGCGCAAGATTACCCTTCAGGATAACGAGACCTCCGCTTTTCTTCAGTGGCCGATCAAGCGGTGCAATCACTTCCTGGCCGGGAGTTTCGACTGCGTTCTCGCTCTCGGCATCAAGGGAAAGCCCGGTAACCGTTTTCGCATCGGAATGAATGAAATTTCCGTGGGCCAAGCGGCGGACTAACAGGCGAACGCCGCCGGCGCGATGCATATCCACGGCGACGAAACGCCCCGAAGGTTTAAGATCCGCAAGCAACGGAGTGCGCTCGCTCACGGCCTGAAAATCATCAATCTCCAAATCGACTTCAGCTTCGCGCGCAATTGCCAGCAGGTGCAGAACCGCGTTCGTCGATCCGCCGGTCGCAGCGACGGATGCAATCGCATTTTCAAACGCATATCTAGTCAATATTTCCCGAGGCCGTATTCCACTGTGCAGCAGATTTAGCACGACCTTGCCGCAATCGAATGCAACCTGGTCTTTTTCGGCATCCATCGCCGGCACGCTGTTAAATCCCATAGGCGAAAGCCCGATCATCTCCATCACAGTCGACATCGTGTTGGCGGTGTACTGCCCGCCGCACGCGCCCGCGCCGGGACAAGCCACATTTTCCAGATCGTGCAATTCCTGGTCGGTAATCTTTCCAGCGGCGTTGGCACCCACCGCTTCAAACACATCCTGAATCGTGACGTCCTTGCCGCGATAGCTTCCCGGCGCGATGGTCCCGCCATAAAGCACCAGTCCGGGAAGATCCATCCGCGCCAAGGCCATGGCCGCCGCAGGGATTGTCTTATCACACCCCACCACGCAAACGACGGCGTCGAACAATTGTCCGCGGCATACCAGTTCAATCGAATCCGCGATAAGTTCGCGGCTCACCAGCGAAGCCCGCATGCCTTCGGTGCCCATCGTTTCGCCATCTGAGATGGCGATTGTGTTGAATTCCATGGGCGTGCCGCCGGCGGCGCGAATGCCTTCTTTCACTTTGGCCGAGAGCCGCCGCAGGTGAAAATTGCAGGGCATGGTTTCGATCCAGGTGTTGGCCACGCCGATCAGCGGCTTGCGCAGATCGTCGTCAGTAAAGCCAATCGCCTTGAACATCGAGCGCGCCGGAGCCCGGTCGCGCCCATCAGTAATTCCGCGGCTGCGATGCTTGAGATCCATGATGAGTAAGTCCGTGAGGAAAGATTACAACATGCGATGTCGTCAAGAATGACTGTTAGCAAAAATAGACTGTCATCCCGAGCAACGCGAGGGATCTTGGTCTCTGCACGCGGCGACGAAACAGGTGGCTCCGGCAAGAACCAAGATCCCTCGCGTTGCTCGGGATGACAAACTTGGAGGGTGCAAATAAAAACGGGAAACCCGCAGTCTGGAATGATGCCAGAAGGCCATTCCAATCACAGGTTCCCCAATCGCATGGCGCTTACCCAGGGAGCGCTCATGCTGCTGACACCGTCCAAAGAGAAATCTAAGCCCGCGCAGCACGCGCCGATTGCTCCGCGACACTCGCCGGAGGATGCGGTGCCCATACCGCTTCTTCATGCTCGCGCAAAACGCCGTTGGAACGTACGTCGATCACATCCACGATCGAATGCCACTCGCGAAAAAGCTGCCCCATCTGCTTGTGCGAAACCTCCAGCATCAGCGTGGCGGCATGGTCGTGTCCGGCATATTCTGCATGCACGGACGTGAGATCAAGCCCCCGGCGCGAAACCGCGTTAAGGATGCGCATCAATGCGCCTTGTGCGTTGCGATACCGAATGTGAAAGATTTGCATTGTTAGCTCCCAAAATTGAGTCATTGAGGATTGAGTCATCAGGTGATTGAAAACCGGCTGCGAGGTTTGGTTTTCAATCGCTAAATCTCCCGATCACTCAATCACTCAATTTGTTCATTCGTCCCCATAAACCATTTCAGACAACGCCGCTCCCGCCGGAACCATCGGGTAAACGTTAGCCTCCGGATGACAATCAAATACCAGCAACTCCGCGTTCGGCGACCGCAGGAAGTTCTCGATCAACTCTCCGGTCTCGGCTGCCACCGGATACTCCGCCATAGCAGCCTCGTTCAGCCGCCATCCGTGAATCTTGTAAGCCTTGGCGATCTCAACAAAATCCGGATTGTCGCTCAAGTCCGTCTCCGCATAGTTGCGCGCATAGAAGAGTTGCTGCCACTGCCGCACCATGCCCAGATATTTGTTGTCGACGATCACCATCTTGATAGGAAGTCCGAGCCGGTGCACCGTGGCCAATTCCTGAATATTCATCTGAAAGCCGCCATCGCCGGAAACGCACAGCACGCAAGTCTCTGGCTTCGCCAGTTGCACGCCGACCGCAGCCGGCAAAGCAAAACCCATCGCTCCCAATCCGCCGGAAGTGATAAAACCGCGCGGCGACGATGACCGATACCGCTGCGCCGCCCACATCTGATGTTGACCTACGTCGGCAATGATCACGCTGTCTTGCGGCAAGTGGCTGAAAAGCTCATCGAGAAAGCGAATGGTGGGCTGCGCCAATCCCCGCGGATCCAACTCCGCGCGCTCGGCTCCACAAGCAACGGCGCGCCAGCCGCTCCAGTCAGGCAGGGACGCGTTGCGCAACTCGTCGTGAAATTCCGGAATCGTGTCCGCGAGATTTCCAATCACCGGCAACTCGCAAGACCGCACGCGGTCAAGTTGCGCCGGATCAATTTCAAAATGCACAATCTTCGCATGAGGCGCAAAGCGCGTAGGATCGCCGGTCACGCGATCATCCAGCCGCGCTCCGAACACCATTAGCAAATCCGTCTCGTGCAAAGCCGTGTTAGCCGCGCGCGTGCCGTGCATTCCCACCATGCCCAGGTAATACGGCGCCTGCGGAGGAACCGCGCCCAGCCCGTGCACCGTAGCAAATGTTGGAACATTCAAATCGTCGAGCAGCCGCCGCAACTCCGGAATCGCTCCCGAAAGTTTTGCTCCGGCACCCACCAGCGCCACGGGTCGCGTAGCGCCTTGCAGCAAAGCGACAATCGTGTCGCTGAAAGCGCCATCGGCCTTCGCATCGGCAGGCCGTGCGTGCGGCGTAAACTTCGCCGGTCCAGAGAATTCTTTCTTCGCCTTCAATATGTCAGTGGGAATGTCGATCACCACTGGACCAGGACGTCCGCTGCGCGCCCAATGAAATCCCTCAGCAATCACCTCAGGGATCTCGTCGATCGTGCGCACCAGTCGGCTCCACTTAGTCAACGAAAGCGTCACACCGAAAACGTCAGTCTCCTGAAACGCATCCGTCCCAATCATCGCCGACCGCACTTGCCCCGTGACGCACACCAGCGGAACGGAATCCATCTTCGCGTCGGCAATGCCGGTCACAAGATTCGTCGCACCCGGCCCGCTGGTCGCCATGGCCACGCCAACTTTTCCCGTGACGCGCGAGTAGCCCGAAGCCGCAAACGCCGCGCCTTGCTCATGCCGCGTGAGAACGTGCCGCACTCCGCTGCCCTCCAGTGCGTCATACAACGGCATGATCGCGCCCCCGGGATACCCGAACACAAGGTCTACCCCTTCAGCGCGCAAGCACTGCAAAACGATTTCGGCTCCCTTAAGCATTCACCGCAACTTTCTTAGCCTGAGTCCCAGCCTCGCCCTTCGGAGCCTCGGCCGGCTTCTTGCCTTCGCGACCCGGCAGCCAGCTCATCATGCCGCGCAACTGCGCGCCCACAATCTCGATGGGATGTTGCTGCTCCCGCTCGCGCAACTCGGCAAAGTTGTAACCGCCCTGCGCATTTTCACGAATCCACTCCCGAGCAAACGTTCCATCCTGAATGTCGGCCAGCGTCTTCTTCATTGCGATCCGCGTAGCGTCGCCAACAACTTTCTCGCCGCGCGTCAGGTCGCCATACTCAGCGGTATTCGAAATCGAGTGCCGCATCCGTCCCAGCCCGCCTTCATAAATCAAGTCGACAATCAGCTTCATCTCATGCAGGCACTCGAAGTACGCAATCTCAGGAGCGTACCCGGCCTCGACCAGGGTCTCGAATCCCTTCTTGATCAGCGAAGTCAAACCGCCGCACAGCACGGCCTGCTCGCCGAAAAGATCGCTCTCGGTTTCTTCGCGGAAAGTAGTCTGCAGCACGCCCGCTCGCGTTGAGCCAATGCCGTGCGCATAGGCCAAAGCAAATTCGTGCGCCCGCTTGCTCGCGTCCTGGCTGATCGCGATTAGCGATGGCACACCGCGACCCTCGCTATAAACCCGCCGCAACAAATGTCCCGGCGACTTAGGCGCGATCATTACCACGTCCACATCGTTCGGCGGAACGATGGTTTTGAAATGAATGCTGAACCCGTGCGAGAACCCCAGAATCTTTCCGGGATGCAGATAAGGCTGCACATACTTCTCATAAACCGCCGCCTGCGTCTCATCCGGCGTAAGCATGTGGATCCAGTCCGCTCGCTTGGCCGCCTCATCCGGAGCCACCACCACCATGCCATCCGCGCGAGCCTGCTGCGCGCTCGGCCGCGTCGGCTCGAGGCCCACGATGACCTTGCATCCGCTGTCGCGCAGGTTCTGCGCCTGCGCATGTCCCTGGCTGCCATAGCCCAGGATGGCGATGGTTTTGCCCTTCAGGGCCTCAGGATTCGCGTCGTGTTCATAAAAAATAGTAGCCACTAGGTTGCTCCTTTTGCGTGTAGCGCCAGTTTTTAGTCCTTTAAAGATGGATTCCGCTCAGCCAATGAATCTTGGGAAGGCCGGAATCCATGTTTGCAAACCGACCGGTCGGTCGGTATCTAATGATGCTATCCAACCCGTCCCTCCCCTGTCAAGGAAGAAGTTGCCGGTCCAGGCCGGACCCAGAACAACAGAAGTAATGACCCTTGGATGAACGTGGCTTGAGAGGCGGCGGCGAAACTGAGGATTCGTATCAGGGCAGAGCTTCAACTGCGCCGTTAAACTATTGAAGAAAAATGGCTTTAGCCATGACCGGCTGAATAGGGGAACATCTTCTCCGCATTCCCCGTATCAAGAACAAGGGAAAAACACCTATGATGTATTGCAACGCTTGCGGCAAGGCCATCGCGGAGGATGTCCGCTTCTGCTCCTACTGTGGCAATGTAGTGGGCATTCCAACCGCGCCCCGGAGATTAATGCGCTCCCGGGCCGATAAAAAAATTGCTGGCCTTTGTGCCGGGCTAGCCCAGCATTTCGATCTCGACGTAACCCTGGTGCGCATCCTCACCATCTTCCTAACCCTCGTCACCGGGGGCTGCCCGGGCGTCATCACCTATCTGATCGCGTGGATCATCGTCCCATCCGAGCCAGAAATGAGGACGGCGTTAGCGACCCAACAGCCGGTGCAGGCTAGCTAATTTCTTGCCCGCCTCGCCAAGTGGCCGCAGGAGCGTGAGAACTGAGAACTGAGAACTGAGAACTGAATCACTCCATTGGCATTTCCCGCGCTCTCCCGTTACCATGTCACCCGATGGCCCGCGAGACCACGGTCGACTCCCGGCAGGAAATCCTGCGCACCGCCGCACGCCTGTTTCAGCAGCGCGGCTACGACGCCACTTCCATGAACGACGTCGCCGCCGCTCTCAAACTGAGCAAAGGCGGCCTCTACCACCACTTCCAGAGCAAAGACGAAATCCTGTTCGAGATCATGAACCACGCCATGGAGATCACTCAGGACCGTGTGCTCAACCCCGTGCGCAGCATCGTCGACCCAGAAGAGCGGCTGCGCGCCCTGATCCGCTTGCACATCGAAGTAGTGCTCAGCCCGCGCGACCGCGAGATCACGGTGATGCTCCACGAGAACCATCCTCTGCCGCCCGCGCTGCGCAAGCGCATCAACGCCCGCAAAAAAGATTACATCCACTTCCTCGAAAACCTGATGGCGGAAGTTCAGAAAAAAGCGCAGCGTTCGAACCAGGCGAAAGGCAAAGTCAGCCCACGCGCCGCCGCCTTTGCCTTGCTCGGCATGATTAACTGGATTTACCAGTGGTACAAACCGGAAGGCAACCTGCAGGCGCAAAACCTGATCCCTCAATTCACCGACCTCATCTTCGGAGGCATCTTCGCATGAAAACCGTCTTCGCCAGCCTCCCGGAGATCGAGGAACAGCGCGTCCAGAGCGGCAAGACCTACCGCGAGTTTCTCCGCGTGCCAGCCATGAGCGCCGGGCTCTACATTCTCCCTGCCGGAGCCACAGACCATCAGAAGCCGCATCGCGAAGACGAGATCTACTACGTGCTCCGCGGAAGCGCCCGCTTCAAAGCTGGCTCGGAAGACCGCGAGGTTTCCGCAGGCAGCGTAATCTTCGTCGCCGCCGAAGTCGGCCATCGCTTCTGCGACATCACCGAAGAACTTGCCGTGCTCGTCTTTTTCGCGCCGGCAGAAACTTAGACTTGCGCGCAATGACTTACCCGATCCTACCCATGCTCCCAGGCCTTTGGCCCGCCGTCCGCGAGATCTATCGCGAGGGCATTGCCACGGGCAATGCAACCTTTGAAGTTGAGCTTCCGGATTGGGAGAAGTGGGATAGCAACCATCGCAAGACTTGTCGGCTAGTAGCGTTGGAACCGTTCCCGGACGATGGCGTCGATCGTTTGATTCCTCTTGGAAATTTTCGCGTCCTCGGCTGGGCCGCGCTCAGCCCAGCCTCAACCCGCCGCGTCTACGCCGGAGTCGCCGAGGTCTCCGTGTACGTGGCCGCCGCGGCGCGAGGCAAAGGTGTTGGCAAGTCGCTGCTGAAGGCTCTGATCCAGGAATCCGAAGTCAAGGGAGTCTGGACCCTGCAAGCCGGAATCTTTCCCGAGAACTCCGCCAGCATCTCCCTGCACAAGTCCTGCGGATTCCGTAAAGTCGGCGTGAGGCGCCGAATCGGCAAGTTGGGCGACACTTGGAGAGATGTGCTCCTACTCGAGCGCCGCAGCACGACCGTAGGCAAATAAACCACTATCCGAATTCGCTGGCCAAATTAAATCGACTGCCCAGAAGCGGAAGCTAACTTTTCTCGATATACCTTCCCACGATCGCAGCGCAAGCCTCAACAAAATCCTGTTCCGATTTCGTGAACGTCCCGGCAAAATAACTCTCGATATCCAACTCCGCCGCGAGCTTGTTCCTCACAAAAATGGGGACAACGATTTCACTATTCACCATCGGTGATCCCGAAAGATATCGCGGATCTTTCGAGACATCATCGACAACAACGGTCTGCCCGCTGCTGGCTGCGGCGCCACAGAGTCCCGTGTCGAGTGGAATGCGGGCATTGGGCGTAAAGCTGCCGACAAATGGCCCGACCAGCAAAATACCCGCGTCTGCCGGATCCACCAGATAAAATCCCACCCAGTTGTAGCGCGTCATCGTTTCATGCAGACGTTGCGCCATACGCTTCATCACCGACTCAGCCGTCGCCGCGGTTCGAACAAATTCCTGAAATTCCTGCAGAAGTTGTTCACGCCCAACCGCCATCTTTCAGCCCTCGCCGTAATCGTCAGGAAGCTCCACAGTCTGCCACGCCTTCCGTCGCATTAGTGTACGCGGTCGGCAAAAGTTTCAAGCAGGCGAATACTCCCGTTTTCTTTCTCCCAAACGAAACGAATTCGCTGCTGGCATCACTACCTCCTATGCAGCGGATGCGAATTCCCATCCGCTCTCCCGGCCAAGGTCGGATGAGTGCGATGCGGCGCGCTCAAAACAATGGTTCAACTATAGGAGCGAATATGCCACAACCTGAAAAAAACAAATCCCGCGAAGCTTCGCAGAAGTACGTCAAACTGAATGGAAGCGAGCGGCTACGGGCGCCCAATGCCACGATCATCGGGCCCACCGACGCGAATCAGAAACTGGAGGTGAGCATCGTCCTCCGGCGCCGCCGCGATGGATCCCAGGTACCCGACTTCGAATATTTTGCCAAGACCCAGCCCAAAGATCGCCCTCAGCTCTCCGAAGAAGAATTCGCCGCCAAGTACGGCGCGGCCCCGGACGATGTCAATCGAGTCACCGAGTTTGCCCAGTCACACGGCCTGACGATCGTCGAATCCAACGCCGCGCGGCGCAGTGTGATCGTGTCTGGCACGGTCGCCCAGATGCAGGAAACCTTTGCTGTAACTCTGAGTGACTACAAGCACGAGTACACTGAGGGGCGGGATAGCGAATCGAAATCCGAAATTTATCGCGGCCGCGAGGGCTCCGTACAGGTTCCCGCCGATCTTTCCGAGATCATCATCGGTGTTTTCGGTCTGGACAATCGCAGAGTCGCCAAGCGTGCAGTCGCCGGCGATCCTCCGGGTACGGCTCCCTTAACCGTCCCGCATCTGACTGAGCTCTACGACTTCCCGACAAACTCCGCCGCCGGACAAACCATCGCCATTCTCTCCGAGGGAGGCTTTAAGGCGGCCGATCTGCATACTTACTACACGGGCCTGCCCGCCGCCTACAAAAGCCTCTACCCAATGCCCGTGATAAAGCCGATTCCGGTGACTGCGGGGAACGGATTTCCCGACGGCGAAACTACGCAAGACATTTGCATCGCTTTCTCGGCCGCGCCCGGTGCCAACGTTTCCGTCTACTTCACCCTGTTCAGCCAGTTCGGATGGCATCAAACGCTTAATCGCATCATCCATCCCCATCCCGGCGATGCGCCTTGTTCCGTGATCTCCACCAGTTTCTACATGTCAAACGGCGACGACCCGGCCACGCTTGCGGCCGAAGGTATCACCGTGGCCTGGCTTCAGGCCGTTCATATGACGCTCCAGGACGCGGCGATTCGGAATGTCACTTTCTGCGTTTGCTCCGGAGACTTCGGAGTGAACATGTCGGCATACTTCGGAGTCTTTGATGGCAAGCAGCACGTCACCTATCCCGCCAGCGATCCCTGGGCCCTCAGCGTCGGTGGAACCACCGTCGGAGATATTGTCGGCGCCACCTTTGACGAATACGTTTGGAACGACCCAACAGGCGCCTCCGATTGGGGAACGACCTGCGGCGGAGTCAGCGACCATTTCCGTTGGCTGCCGCCTTACCAGGTCGGAGCCGGAGTGCCTGTATCGCTCGTCGATGGCCACGTCGGCCGGGGCGTCCCCGACGTTGCCGGCAATGCGAGCATACATAGCGGCATCAAAGGCATCGTCGTAAACGGAGTTCCTACCATCGGCAACGGGACCAGCGCATCCACTCCACTTTGGGCCGGACTGATCGCCGTACTCAACGCGGCGTTAGGCACGCGGCTTGGTTTCATAAATCCCACACTCTATGCCCTGGGTGAAACTGTATTCCGCGATATCGATCCCCCGCCCGGCCCGCTCAACAATGGAAATGGTGGCGTACCCGGATATCCCGCACGCCCTGGGTGGGATGCTTGTACCGGATGGGGCAGCCCGAGAGGCACCAGGCTGCTTGCAGCGTTGGGTCATGAGCCCGCAGTGGCAACCGCCATCGCAAGCGGTGGAAATTTCGGCAGCGTCTGCCGCGGCTCCTTCAGAGACGAGTTGCTCACCATCAACAACGCCGTCCTTCCCTCCACAAGTAATCTCCCCAGCCTCGCCAACCTGGGATTGCTTTCCATATCGAAGATCACCTCGTCTTCTCCGGATTTCCTCGTGCCCGATGTGAGTTCCTATCCGCTCTTGGTTCGCGCCGCGGAATCCATCGACGTGGTGTTGCGTTTCCAGCCCACAAATTCCGGTTCGATGGTTGGGAAGATCTCCATTTACAGCAACTCTTCTTCGAGCCCACACACAATCTCGGTCAGCGGCAACGCGCCCTCGGGCAAACTCGCTGTCACCGGCTCGGCATGCTTTGGAGGAGTCAAAGCCTGCTCCTGCGCCGAGCGCACAATCTCCATCTGCAACGTCGGCGATTGCACCCTTGACGTGACCAGCGTCGCCTTCAAACGCAAAAATCCGCATTGGAAGCTGATCAACAATCCCTTTCCTGCGGCGTTGCACCCCGGCTCCTGTCTCGGCGTCGTTATTCGATACCAGGCCACGGAACGCATATCACGATCCTGTGAACTGCTCATCACCAGCGACGACCCAACCACTCCCGTCAAGACTCTCGACGTGATGGCTTACACCATCTGGAGCGAGTGCGGCAGCAAACACTCCTGCGAGGCTTGCAAGAAGGGATGTTGCGAGCAACACCATGACGACTGCTCATGCGACGAAGTCCTCGCCGGCTGTTGCGACGAAGATGAGGCAGACGGCAGCTAATCTGCGAAGCGTCGAGAAACAAAAGGGGCGAGCCCAGAAGGCTCGCCCTAAGTTATTCGTCAAACGTCCCCATCCGTCGCAGTTTCTTTGTCGCCAACCTCACGCAACATCGTAGCGATCAAGGTTCATCACCTTGGTCCACGCAGCCGCGAAGTCCTTCACAAACTTCTCCTTGGAATCCGCGCACGCATAAACTTCCGCGAGAGCACGCAACTGCGATTGCGAACCGAAGATCAGGTCGACGCGAGTAGCCGTCCACTTGACCTGGTTCGTCTTCCGGTCGCGCCCTTCGTACAAGCCCTCAGAAACGCCTTCAACCGTACCGGAGGCCTGCCACTTCGTATTCATGTCGAGCAGGTTGACGAAGAAATCATTCGTCAGCATCTCCGGCTTGTTGGTTAATACCCCATGTTTCGTCTGCCCGAAGTTTGCATTCAAAGCGCGCAATCCGCCAACAAGTACCGTCAACTCCGGAGCAGTCAACGTCAGCAACTGCGCCCGATCTAACAGCAACTCCTCAGCCGACAGAACCTGTCCGCTTCGCAAATAGTTGCGGAACCCGTCCGCAACCGGCTCCATCACCGCGAATGACTGCACGTCGGTGTGCTCCTGCAAAGCATCCGTGCGCCCTGCTGTGAAAGGAATCTTCACATCCTGCCCGCCCTTCTTCGCAGCTTCCTCAATCGCCGCGTCGCCACCCAGCACGATCAAATCAGCCAGCGAAATTTTCTTCCCTTTGTTCCCGTTGGATTGCGAACCGTTAAATTCCTTTTGGATCGCCTCCAGCTTCGGCAAAACTTTCGCCAGTTCAGCCGGCTGATTCACTTCCCAATCTTTCTGCGGAGTAAGGCGAACGCGCGCTCCATTCGCTCCACCACGCTTGTCCGAACCGCGGAACGAAGCCGCCGACGCCCATGCAGTCTTCACCAGTTGGGAAATCGACAATCCTGATTTGAGGATCTTCGCCTTCAGCGCCGCAGCGTCCTGCTCATCGATCAATTTATGATCCACGGCGGGAATTGGATCTTGCCAGATCTGCGGCTCCTTCGGAACCAGCGGCCCAAGGTAGCGCGGAATCGGCCCCATATCGCGATGCGTCAACTTGAACCAAGCCCGTGCAAACGCATCGGCGAACTGCTCCGGATGCTCATGGAAGCGCCGCGAGATCTTTTCGTAAGCCGGATCAAACCGCAATGCAAGATCCGTAGTCAGCATCGATGGCGCATGTTTCTTCGCCGGATCATGCGCATCCGGCACCGTTCCATTACCCGCGCCATTCTTCGGAGTCCACTGATGTGCGCCCGCCGGGCTCTTCGTCAGCTCCCATTCGTACTTGAAGAGGTTGTCGAAAAAGCTGTTGCTCCATTTCGTAGGCGTAGTGGTCCAAATCACTTCCAGACCGCTGCCGATCGTGTCGCCACCGTGACCCTTGCCAAGTTTATTTTTCCATCCAAAGCCTTGATCCTCAATGTCGGCGCCCTCCGGTTCGTTACCAACATAGTCCGCCGGAATGCCAGCACCGTGAGTCTTGCCGAAAGTGTGGCCGCCGGCAATCAGCGCAACCGTCTCTTCGTCATTCATCGCCATGCGAGCGAAGGTATCGCGGATGTCGCGCGCCGCGGCAATCGGATCCGGTTTTCCATTCGGACCTTCCGGGTTCACATAGATCAAGCCCATCTGCACCGCCGCCAGCGGATTCTGCAGATCGCGATCGCCGCTGTAGCGCTCGTCCGCCAGCCACGTGCCTTCCGGTCCCCAATAAATTTCCTCTTCGGGTTCCCATACGTCCGCGCGTCCGCCGGCAAAACCAAATGTCTTGAAGCCCATCGATTCGAGCGCGACATTGCCCGCAAGAATCATCAGGTCCGCCCATGAAATCTTCCGCCCATATTTTTGCTTGATCGGCCACAGCAGTCGCCGCGCCTTGTCTAGGTTCACATTGTCCGGCCAGCTATTCAGCGGAGCGAAGCGCTGCTGCCCCGCTCCAGCCCCGCCGCGCCCATCGCCAATGCGATACGTGCCGGCACTATGCCATGCCATGCGAATGAAGAGCGGCCCGTAGTGCCCAAAGTCGGCTGGCCACCACTCCTGCGAATCCGTCATCAATGCATGCAAGTCTTTGATCACAGCATTCAAATCGAGCGTCTTGAATTCGGTCGCATAATTAAATCCCGTGCCCATCGGATCCGACTTCGGAGAATGCTGGTGCAGCACCTTCAGGTTGACCTGATTCGGCCACCAATCATCGTTCGTGTGAGCCTTGCGAACGCCGTGCGCTACCGGGCACTTTCCTTCGGGCTTGGTGCTTTTATCTTTAGCTTCCGGGGAAACGCTCCCCGATGAAGTCGCGATTGTATTTTCCATATGTTTTCTTCCTTCGAAGTTTGATTAGGTATTGCGTGAGTTAAAACTACTTCTTCGCGCTGCACCGCCGGCAAAGTCCAAACACCTCCACCAGCGGCTGCGTCAGATCAAAGCCACGCGGCGCATGCCGCGACAGCTTTTTGTAATTAATGAAATCACCTTCAATGTCCTGCACTGCCTTGCAGCGCGTACAGACCAGATGGTGATGCGGTTCAAGATTTCCTTCCACCAGCAGAGTGGAAGCATGAGGGCTCACCTCCCGCAGCAATCCGTGTGCCACGAACAGCCGCAGGTTCTTGTAAACCGTAGCCAGAGAAATAGACGGAGTTCTGCGCCGCACTTCGGCGAAGATGCTTTCAGGCGAATAGTGTCCAGGCATGGCCACAACAGCCTCATAAATAACCTGCCGCTGATGCGTAGCCGCCAAGCCACACTTCCAAGCCAGTTCCCGAAATTGTTCGTGGGAAGATTGCATTAGGAAAGCATAATTGTTAGATGAGAATGATTATAATCCAAGAATGATTGTGAACACACAAAAAATGCTTGTTCCGCGCAGGGTCGGCGGAGCTGCCTTAAAGTTCGATTGCGCCGTGAAGGTGCAAGCGTGCGCGGCCGGCGATCTTCACACGATCGCCGCTGACTGTGCACTGCATGGTTCCACCGCGGGCACTGAGTTGCTGCGCTCGCAACCGTTCCTTGCCCAGCCGGCTCGACCAGTATGGAGCCAGTGTGCAATGGATCGAACCTGTGGCAGGGTCCTCGTCGATGCCGATCGATGGCGCAAAAAATCGGCACACGTAATCCACATCGTGCTCACCGGGCGCGGTAACAATCGTTCCGATCCCGCCGTCAGTCTTGGCCAGCGCGCCAATGTCGGGCGAGAGCGTTCGCACTTGCTCAGCCTCATCGACTACCACAAGATAGTCGCGCGACTTCGTTACCAGCGCCGACTTCAAGCCCAGAGCCTCTAACAGACCAACTGGAGTCTCGCATGGTTGGCCAGGCCTGGCGGGAAAATCCATTTCAAACCTGTCATGCTCACCAGAATCTCGAACTTGAGCGACAGTCAGCACACCGCTGCGAGTATGGAAACGAACCGGCCACACGTTGTGCTCGCGCAACGCAAGCACATAAGCGGACGCCAGCGTGGCGTGCCCGCACAGATCGTCTTCGATTTTCGGCGTAAACCAGCGCAAGTCAAAATCACCATCCCCGCGAGAAACCACGAAAGCAGTGTTGCTGTGACGGTTCTCAATCGCAATTTTCTGCATGATGCCATTCGCAGGAAAAGCGGAGAGGATGCACACTCCCGCAGGGTTACCCGCAAAAAGTTCATCCGCGAACACGTCAACGTGATAATAGGGAATTGCCATGATGCGTTTCTCTAAACCTGGCGGATCGAGCTAAGCACATTCCTTCGTCGCATGAATCTCATCGACGCTTGCAACTGCTTCCTCAGGCTTAAGCGCTGCTGCTCGCTCTCCGCGCCTTATCAGCACAATCGCGCCCAGAATCGCGAGTGACGCGAGCACGACCCGCATCGACAAAGGTTCATGCGCCAGAAACCATCCCAAGAGAACCGCAACCACAGGATTCGCATACGTGTGCGTCGCCACCAGAGCCGGCGGAACGCGCTGCAGCAGCCAAGTGTAAGCAGTAAATGCAATGACGGATCCAAACGTGATCAGATAACCCAGCCCAAAAATAGAGCGCAGCGTGATGCTCGACCAGTGCGTCTGCTGAAATTCGCCGGTCACTCCCGCGGCAATCAGCAGCATCAACGCTCCGCACAGAGTCGGCAGCGCGGTTCGCCCCAGCGCGTCGGAAGGCAGCTTGAGCCGCGGCGAAATCACCACGCCTAGCGACCATGACAAAGAACCCAGCAAAATTGCCAGCAGCGCCCACAGGCTTGAGCCTTTCACCGTGAGTTCCGCGCCGGTGAGCATGGCAACGCCCACCACGCCAAGACCCAAGCCCAGCGCGCTAAGCAAGCTGATCTTCTGCTGGCCGGCCATCCAGCCAAGTACCAGAATGAACATGGGTTCAGTCGCGATCAGCAGAGCCGCCAGGCCTGAGCCAACATACTGCTCAGCCCAATGCAGCGAGCCATGTCCGATCAAAAAAAGAGCGCGCCCAAGGCAAAGCCCGCGAGCCACTGTTGCCGCGTGGGCCGAAACCCGCGCCAACAGGCCCAAGCCAGCATGATGCCGCCAGCAATCGAATGCCGAATTCCTGCCGTCACGAGTGGCGGAATGGTTTCAACCGCGTAACGAATCGCAAGATACGTCGATCCCCATATGACATAGATCGCCACAAAAGCCAGCGCCAACTTAATCGCATAACTGTTGTCGTGTTGACTCGCGGATTTTGTCTGAGCGGCGGTCACGGGATTACCTTTAATGTGTACCATTTTCCCGCTGCGAATCGTTGCCGCAATTGGCGAACATTTGCCGAAAATCGCAGAAATTAGGCTGCTGCAAAAACTAACCTGCTAAGATGGTTTAATAGGTTAATGCGGATACTAGGTAAGCCTGATTAACTTGTCAAGGGCGTTTTGATGGTTATAAAATCCACCAAGAAAATTCATCGATTTCCCATGACAGAAACGAAATTTAAGAGACGGCGACCACCGAAATTTGAACTCATTGGAGGGAACCTCGCCCTTGATTCCGTGAACACTCTCGATGATCGTCCGAGCGGACACCCCAAAGAATTGCTGACGAACTTTTATGAGCTGGCGCGTTTCGGCGAAGACGCGGGCATCCTCACGGGGGCTGATGTGGATCGTTTTTACATAAACGTTCACCTCGATCCCGATGAGGCGGGAGATGCTGTGCGCCGCGCGATCCATCTGCGCGAAGCCATGTATGCCGTTTTTTCGGCGTTGATGAAAAAGCAGACCGTTCCACAACCCGCGCTGGATACGCTCAATGTCTATATCCGCGATGCGGCGCAACACACGCGGCTGATGCAAAAGGATGGACGCTGCGAGTTGCGCTACAACGAAATGACTTCGAGGTACAGCGCGATGTTGTGGCCAATCGCGCGCGCAGCGGCAGATCTGCTTACTTCAAGCGATATGGCGCTGCTGCGTGCCTGCTCGTCCGCAACCTGCCAGTGGCTGTTTCTAGACACCAGCAAGAATCATCATCGCCGCTGGTGCAGCATGAAGGTATGTGGCAATCGTGAAAAAGTTCGTAAATTTTATGCGAAGAAAACGACAGCGTGACAAGATACTCTTCGCCCTCTGCGTTCGAATGATCTGCAAGCCGCTCCTACTTCAACTCCGTGATGATAGCGTGCTGTTTTCCGCGGACTAGCGTTTCGGTGTGCGTGCGGTCGCGGGTGTTGAATCTGACTGTGCCGGGCGTGTAGGCATTCGTAGTAACTTTTCCGTCGGGGGTGGTCGAACTCAGATCGCCATCTTCGAGGAAAAGCACAACGACGTCTTTGTCGTGGAAGTGCATGGGAGTCGGCACGCCGGGCGCCCAAGCGTAGTCCCACACGATCACGCGATCATTGTCTAGAATTTTTTTCGAGCCGGGCCGCGGCATTGCCAGCGGGTAGCCGGATGTGTTCGCGATGGGCGCGACTGGATGGTCTTTTAGATCGATGACTATCGATCTTCCCGTGCTCGAGTCTCCGGGAACGTTTGGTGTCGTGCCCTTTGGCACGAACGCCGCGTTGCCTGACAAAGACACGACGACGGCATCGAGAGGCTGGACAGCGGCGTGGCCGGTCACTTCCCAGACGGTTACGCGGTCATTGTCGATCGAGGGTTTGGGAGCAGTTTGCGGGCTGGCCTGGAGCAGCATTGCGCAGAGCAGTAGGGTTTGAATCATTGGAGTGCCTTTCGGGCGAGCAAGATTTCGATTCCAAGATACCTGATAAGGAGGGGATCGTCGATTCCTATCTCCTGCCAAACGGCCGACAGAGCCGGTACACCAGCGGGACGGGCGTTTTACTGGTGTGTATAAAGTGTGTATAATATTTATGTAACTAAGACGAGGAGACATGCACAGCCGTGACGTCATAAGAAAATTGAAGAGTGACGGCTGGTATGAGGTGAATCAGGTCGGAAGCCACGTGCAGTTCAAACACCCAACGAAAAAGGGAAGGGTAACGGTGCCGCATCCGAACCGGGACATACCCATAGGCACACTAGAAGAGTATTGAGAAGCAGGCGAAGATCAGGCTGAGGTGATCTCCTCGGTAAGGAGCGAGTTATGGAATACATCGCATATCTTCACAAGGATCGGGACTCGGATTACGGAGTGAGCTTTCCGGATTTTCCAGGCTGTGTCAGCGCTGGAAGGACTCTCGATGAAGCGAGTCGGATGGCATCGGAGGCGTTGGCGCTCCATATTCAGGGCATGCTGGAAGACGGAGATGTTATCCCTGAGCCATCGAAGATCGATGATATCGCGGCGGATGCGGCGAAGCGGGGTGCCATCGCCTTTCTGGTGAAGGTAGACGATCCCGATGCAACGGTGCGCGTGAATATCACGGCGCGGGAGAGCCAGATGGCAAAAATCGACGCGCTGGCTGAGGCGGCCGGATTGACAAGATCGGGTTACATGGTACGTGCGGCCATTGGCGAGGTTCTTGGCGAAGGGACACGCAAGGTGCGCAGCCGCAACCCGCGCCGTGCGGGCAAATCGAGATAGGCTTGGCCTGGTTGTGCGAGGCCCGCCGCCGCGCGAATTCTCACGTCGCTACCGTTTCCCAAGTCGTTTGTGACGTCTACGTCGGGGTGCTGAAAGAAGCAGGTTCCTCACCGGGCCTTTGGCCCGGCTCGGAATGACACGGGTAATTCGGAATGACAAGGGTAAAATGATCGAAACTTTGGAGGCTCTCGTGATTCCTCGCGTTCTTCTTTTCACTTTGCTCCTGACTTCCTCAGCCCAGGCGCAAAACACGGTGCATTACGCTGCGACCAACGACAATGTGAAGTATTTGTTTGCTACGGCTGAACCGGTGGCGAGGTTGAAGTCGGGGGACATTCTCGATACCAACACGCTCGATTGTTTTGGCAATGCGATCAAGAAGCCGGGCGACACCCTCAGCATGGTGAAAGGCGACAATCCGCTGACGGGGCCGTTTTTTGTGGAGGGCGCGGAGCCTGGGGATACGCTGGCCGTCAAGATTCTTGAACTTGATGTCGATGGCGATACTGGAGTGGGTGCGTTTGCTCCGGGGTTTGGCGCGCTCAATGAGACCAACTACACGCCCATGTTGCATTCGGCGCTGCCGGAGAAGATTTGGTTCTATCACATCGATCACGCGACAAATACGGGAACGTTCAAGGCGCTCGATTCGGATTTCTCGGTGAAGATTCCGTTGCATCCTTTTTTCGGATGCATCGGGGTCGCGCCGGCGTTGGGTGAAGCGCGTAGTTCGGTGGTTCCGGCGGAATTCGGCGGGAACATGGATTCGCCGGAGGCGAGCGTGGGCAACACGGTATATTTTCCGGTGAATGTTAAGGGAGCATTGTTCTACATTGGGGACGGCCACGCTGCGATGGGTGACGGAGAAATTGCGGGCACGGCCATCGAGGTTCCGCTGAAGGCGCGGGTGCAGTTGAGCGTGATCAAGGGGCGCACCATCGCGTGGCCGCAGTTTGAGAATGATCACGCGATTATGACGGTCGGCGCTTACCGTCCGCTGGACGATGCTTTGCGCATTGCGTTTACGGAGCTTGTGCATTGGATCCATAAGGACTATGGGCTGTCGGAACTCGATGCTTATGAACTGCTCTCGCAGGTGGGGAAGATTCATCTTAACGAGATGGTGGATCCTAATTATGTGATTGTGGCTTCGATTGAGAAGAAGTATTTGCCGGAGAAGAAGAAGTGATTCGAGTGGATTCCTCTGGGGCTAAAGCCCGAGTCTTTAGGTGCGCTTGACGCGGCGCTGAAGAGGCGCTCTTCCACGGTGCTGCGCGGAATAGAAGATAGAATTCAAGTCGAGGTCTACTGATGAACTCTCACCTTACAGATTCATGGCCGGAGTTGCCGCTTGCGGCCTGGCAGGATACTTACACTACGCTGCACATGTGGACGCAGGTTGTCGGCAAGGTGCGGCTGGCGCTGAGCCCACTGGTGAACCACTGGTGGGAGGTTCCGCTTTATGTGAACGCGCGCGGGCTGACTAGTTCTGCGATTCCTTATGGAGACGGGATTTTTGAGGTTCAGTTTGATTTTGTTGAGCATAAGTTGATCATCCAGACTAGTTGGGGTGCGTCGAAGAGTTTGGCGTTGCGGCCGCAATCTGTCGCCGATTTTTATGCTGAGTTCATGTTGGCTTTGCAGGCGCTGGGCATTGAAGTGAAAATCTGGTCTATGCCGGTCGAGGTTCCCAATCCAGTTCGATTCGAAAAAGACACGCAAAACAAATCCTACGATCGCGAATATGCGCATCGCTTCTGGCAGGTATTAATTTTGTGCGACACGATCTTTAAGGAATTTCGCGCGGGATTTATTGGGAAGGATAGTCCGGTACATTTTTTCTGGGGGAGTTTTGATCTTTGCGTGACGCGTTTCTCGGGGCGGCGTGCGCCGGAGCGACCGGGAGCGGATGCGGTTACGCGCGAGGCTTACTCGCATGAGGTGATCAGCGCGGGATTCTGGCCGGGCGGGGGCGACATCAAGGGTGCGGCGTTTTATGCCTACGCTGCGCCGGAGCCGGCGGGCTTTTCTGATGAGAAAGTGAGGCCGGCTGCGGCGTTCTACCATCCGGTGATGAAAGAGTTTTTGCTGATGTATGACGATGTGCGCGGGGCTGCCTCGCCGCGCGAGGCGCTGCTGAGCTTTTTGCAGAGTACTTATGAGGCGGGGGCGAAGCTGGCGGGGTGGGATCGGAAGGAACTGGAGAGAGGTTAGTCTTGCGCGCGAGAAACAGGGAGCGGGCGTGGAAACGCCTTGCGAGGTCTGCGGCAGCGCCACCCGGAAAGGGATCCTTCGACTGCGGTTGTGATTCGCTTCGCGAAGCGCAACCTTCGCTCAGGATGACAGGGTTTTAAGGGGGATTTAGTTTGTAGAAGACTCTGCGGAGGCGGGGAAAAAATTGAAAGGGCCGTGACATTGGTTATGCTCTAGCTGCCGCCTCCTGCGAGGGAGCCAACAGCGTGGACGCATGTACCGTCACAGCCCCTTGATGCGATCACTGTTTTCACAGTCCCAAACCCCAACTGCACCTCGCAGCGCCGTCGGTTTTTTCAGGTTCGGCTGCCCCTCGGGTTGCCCCGTTTGGCTGATCACCCAGTCTACCTCGGGTCAGCAAGTTTTATTTCGCTGTCCCTTTCGACCGTCGACGAAAGCAACCTTAACAGAGGGTTCGGAAAAGTCAACGCAAACTATTGGTGCAATGCGACGGATTCGTCCTGTGAATAACAGAAATTGCAACTTGCTGCATAGAGGGAGGTTATAAAAAGTGCTCTGCGATTCGGGACGGCTTTTACACAAAGCTTGCACAGCGTTCAAAAGAGTGGGAAATCCACAGTCATGCCTCAAGATTGATCTTGACGCAGAAACTTTCGCGGCGCATCTTGCTAACAGTAGAAAAGAATTCAAGATGTCAGAACTCGTGGCCTATGTGGACGGTGGTTCCCTGGGCAATCCAGGGCCATCGGGTATTGGGGTGGTGATTGATGGCTGCGAAGGCGGCCCTGTCCGCATCTCGCGGTGGATTGGTCACCAGGATAACAACGTTGCTGAGTATGTGGCGCTGATGGAAGCGCTGCAGTACGCGGTTACTCTGAAGGCGAAGGCGCTGCACGTTTATTCGGATTCCGAGGTGGTGGTGCGCCAGATGCGCGGCGAGTATGTCTGCCGAAGTACGCGACTCTACTCGTTGCATTGGACTTGCCGCAAGCTGGCTCGCGCTCTCAGTTTCTCCATCTCACATGTGCCGCGTGCGGATAATGCTGAGGCGAACCAGTTGGCTAGTACGGCGGTCAGGAAGAGAGAAGCTGGTCTTAGGTGCTAGGTCTTGGGTGTCAGGTTCTCGCTGACGCGGCATTGGCTAAAGGACTAGTGAGATCTCTAGCCTAAGACCTATGACCTAAAGCCTGCTTTCTAAGACCTTCCTCAAACGACCTGCAGTCCGGGATCAACTATCGACTGAAACCGGTTTACCAACCCGTTGAGCAGGCGACCAACTTCCGCCGCCAGGTCTGTAAGCTTTTTCCCGTCTTCGGGAGTCAGAAATCCGAGCTTGCGCGCGATAGTGATTTGGGTCTGAAGTTCCAGCAAAGATCCTCTCGCATGGTATAGAAACTGTAGTAATTCTTTGCGCGAAAAACGCCCCTTGCCCTCGGCGATATTACTGGGTATGGACACGGCTGCACGCCTCATCTGACTCGTCAAGCCGTAGATCTCGTGCTTAGGAAACGAACTTGTGGTGCAATAAACTTCGAGTACCAGGTCCATCGCGAGACGCCAAACTTTCAGATCCTCGTAGGTTCCATGCATGTGCTCTCCTTCTCGGTTGCTAGACCATAACGAATGCAGAGAGGCTTGGACTGTGACATCCGTCACACGGAAGACGAAGAAGTTCCCATTGTAGGACTCGGGGCGGAATCTCAGCCTGGGGAACGAGCGCTTTGGACGGGTCCCAGACCTAAGCCTAATCCCTAATACCCAACACCTAACACCTAACACCCACGACCGGCCTTGACACCATTCCCTCCCCGAGCGAGACTCCAAATAATACTTCTCAACGGAAGAGTGTGCGCGGGCTATGGATCATCGCTCGACTCTCGAACGTGGTTCCGCAATACCTGCGGAGGAAAATATGGCGAGCACCGGCGCCGGCCGTCCGGCTAGCGTCTCGGCGGGGATTGCCGAGGCGAATGCGCATCTGCCCAAGCCTTTGGAAACTGAACCGCGTTTTCCTGCGGAGGATGGCGGGCGTTCGCTCGCCGAAGTTGCCCACCGGGATCTTGAGGCTGCGCTGCAACTTTTGGCCGAGCGCGCGCAATACATTACGGGCGCGAGCGGGGCTGCGATTGCGCTGCGGCGCGGCGAGCACAATGACATGCTTTGCCGGGCGAGCGCAGGATCGAATGCTCCGGAGTTGGGAGCGCTGCTCTCGATGGAATATGGGCTTTCGGGGGAGAGCGTGCGTACGCGGCGGGCTTTGCGTTGCGACGATGCTGAGCGTGATCCGCGAGTAAATCGCGAAGGCTGCCGCGAAATGGGGATTGCGTCGGTGGTGGTGATGCCGATTGTGAGTGAGCAGCAGGTGCTGGGCGTCTTCGAACTTTTTTCGAGCAAGCCGCGAGCTTTCGAAGAGCGTGATTTGTTGGCTTTGCAGCGTTTGAGCGAGATGGTGGAGACGGCGGTGAGGCACGCCGTGGCGGCGCAGAGTGTGCCCATGGCCGAGGAGCTGGCTGGAGTGGAAAGTCAGCCCGTTCTTGATCTTAGCGCGGCCGAGGTGTCGCCGGACGAATCTGCTGAGAATGCCATTGGCTCTGATTTGGCAGCCTTGACGTTAGGGAATGAGACAAATTCTCCGCCGCTGGAATTGGAAAACACAGTAGTCGAAAAGACAGAACTGGAAAGGGCAGAGCTGCAAAAGGCAGACTCGCAAGGGGCAGGCCTGGATAAGACTGGGTCCGAACCGGCTGTGAAGAATCCGCTGTTTTGGTCTGCGACAACACCAACTCCTACCAACCCGGGCCGATCTGATGACGTGGGTGGATCGATTGCTGTGCCGACGCAGCTCAGGGATTTGCAGAGGTGCAAGGCTTGCGGCTTTCCGGTGTCGCGGGGGCGCACGCTCTGCGTGGAATGCGAAGAGAAGCAGTTACGGGGCGAGCAACTCCCGCAGCCGATTGCAAAAGCCGACGCTTCTGAACTTCCTAGGCAGCGGCCTCCGATCCAGGAGGCGGCAGTCATCCCTGCAGCGGGTGATGCTCGAGTGATTTCTGCTTTAAAGGGTTCTTCTTCAGCGGACTCTACTTCGGGTGTAGCTTCTCCGGTTCTGGCTTCTTCGGCTTCGACCACGAAACCGGGTTTGGGCGAATCTGCAATTACCGCTCCCGTGATTGATGATTTGGCGGACATCGCTCCGCAGAATGGTTTGGAGGATGTGCCCCTCTCAGACAATTCAACTCTGTTTTTGAGTTCGGCTGCGCCGTCTGAATCCTGGTTGGCGGCCAATAAGTACGTCCTCGGAGTTTTGCTGGTTGTTGCCATTGTTATCGGGCTGATTGTCTGGCTTCGGTGAGAGCTTTTCAGTCTGCGTCCTTGCTTGGTTGTCATCGGCCTACGCGAATCTTTTTCAGTGAATTCTGTGTATGCCGCGCTCGCAGCGATTACAATTCCTTTCCTGACTTTCGACCCCGGAAGATTTTTTTGGGAGGACGATTGTGTTACCAACCATGCGCGTTGCGCCGCGCCGTTGCTGGATGATTTATCTGGCGGGCGCTTTGCTGCTGAGCGTGCTTGCCGCTGCCCAGAGTGCGGAGCAGCGTACAACCCACTATTTGGATTCTGTGCGTAAACAGCCACCGCTGTTACTGGCCTTTATGCACGATCTGCCCAAAGGCGGAGATCTGCACAATCATTTAGACGGCGCGATTTATGCCGAAGATTTTGTAGATTTCGCGGTGGATGGCGGGCTGTGCGTGGACCGCACATCTTCGCGGCTGATTGCGCCACCCTGCGATACCTCTTGCGAGAATTACACAGCCAAGCCCGCGGTCCGGTGCAGCTACGGCGATCACGTGCTTTACAACCAGATGATCGATGCCTGGTCGATGCGCAACTGGAAAGCGGGCGACGAATCTGGGCACGATCATTTTTTTGCCGCGTTCGAAAAGTTTGGGCTGGCCTCACATACGCATGTGGCGGAGGGAATTGCCGCGTCCACGAATCGCGCGGGCATGGACCATCTGCAATATGTTGAGTTCATGCACACTGCCGACGCTGGGGGCGCGGCGAAGGTGGCGGAGAAAGTGGAATGGAATCCGGATTACGCCAAGATGCGTGACGCGCTGCTAAGCGCCGGATTGAAAGATGTGGCGGCCGAGACCAGCAAGCGGCTCGCTGCCGACGATGCCAAAGCCAAACAGATTCTCAAGTGCGGAGGTGCGGATGCTGCGCCAGGGTGCGACGTGACCGTGCGTTATCTTTACCAGGTGCTGCGCGGGTTGCCGCATGAAATTGTGTTCGCGCAAATTCTGCTGGGATTCGAGCTGGCATCTTCCGATCCGCATTTTGTGGGGCTGAATCTGGTGATGCCCGAGGATTGGTATGTGCCGATTCACGACTTCAACGAGCACATGGCCATGGTCGATTATCTGCACGGCGTTTATCCCAAGGTGCACATCACGCTGCACGCGGGCGAACTCGCTATGGGGCTTGTGCCTCCGGAAGATCTTTCGTTTCACATTCGTGCCTCGGTGGAGCGCGGCCACGCGGAGCGCATCGGCCACGGAGTGTCGGTGATGAATGAGAAAGATCCGATCGGGTTGCTGCACGAGATGGCGGAGCGGAATGTGCTGGTCGAAATTGCGCTCACCTCGAACGACTTGATCCTTGGCGTGAGTGGAGACGATCATCCGCTGCCGATTTATATGAAGTATGGAGTGCCGGTGGCGCTTGCGTCGGACGACGAGGGCGTGTCGCGCTCGGACATGACGCACGAATATTTGCGCGCGGTGGAAAGTTATCATTTGTCGTACGCCGATTTGAAGCGCATGGCGCGGCAGAGCCTTGAGCACAGCTTTCTGCCCGGGCAAAGCCTGTGGACGGACACAAAGATGGTGTTTCGCATGGCGCCGGCTTGCGTGGGCGACGCGGCCGGTGCAGAAAAACTATCGGCGGGATGTGAACAGTTTCTCTCCCGCAACGAACGTGCGCGCATGCAGTGGAAGTTAGAAGGGGAGTTCGCTAAGTTTGAGAAGAAGTACTAGAGCGCGACCTGGAGACGAATGCCCCGCAAAGCGCGAACTCTGATTTCATCGCCGCTCGAATGGCAGATGAGCGCAGCGCCCATCGCGCATCCCATCGTGCCGGTGCTGGCTGAGCGCGGCGGGACTCAACTGCGCACGCCGCTGCCGGTCGCGGTGGTCGACACGCGCGAACAAATTCCGCTTTCCTTCTTGCGCTTCAAAGGCTGGTTCGCGGGGATTGAAATGCGCGCTCTGCCGCTTGGCGATTACAGCGTGGCGGGGATGGAAGAGTCCTGTGTGGTTGAGCGCAAGGATCTTGCCGACCTGGTTCACTCCTTCGCTGAAAATCGGAGCGCGTTCGTCAAACGGCTGCGGCGGTTGAGCGAACTTCCTCATAGCCTGCTGGTGATTACTGCTCCTCTCAGCCAAGTTAAGAGTGCTTACCCGTATGGCCGAATCAGCCCGAACCAGGTGACGCAGTCTTTGATTGCGGTGCTGGCGGGTTTGCGCCTGCCGTTTGTCTGCACGGAAACGCATGAACTGGGAGAGGAGATTGTGGCTTCCTATCTGTATCAGACTTTTTTGTATGACTGGCTGGAACGCAATGGGCACGGGCGATTTCTGGTAGAGGACGACCTGTAACCTTACGACTGAGGACCGATTTGATGGATGATCAATTCACGCGCGCGGAGGCAGCGGCAAAGTCTGTGCTGCAACGGAGTCCTCTGCGTCCGGAGATTGGTTTGGTGCTGGGGTCTGGGTTGGGCGGCTTCGCCGATTCTCTTGCCGATGCGACTCGCGTTTCGTACGCTGACATTCCTGCGTTCCCGCGATCTACGGCGATTGGCCATGCTGGGCAAATGGTGGTCGGCAAAGCAGGCGCCGTGCCCGTGGCCGTGATGCAGGGCCGCGTGCATCTTTATGAAGGATATTCGGCGCAGGAAGTCGCGTTCCCCATGCGCGTGTTCGGACGCATGGGAATTCGTGCCGTTGTGCTGACCAATGCCGCGGGCGGGATCAATGTGAATTATCAGCAGGGCGCGCTGGTGCTGATCAGCGACCACATTAATCTGCAGGGAACGAATCCTCTCACGGGCGCAAATGACGACCGTCTCGGCGTTCGCTTTCCAGATATGACGCATGCTTACGACAAATCTTATCGTGAGCTGGCGCGAGAAGAAGCCAGCAAGCTGGGAATGACTTTGCACGAAGGGATTTACGCGGCGCTGCTCGGTCCGAGTTACGAAACTCCGGCTGAAATTCGGTATCTGCGAACGATCGGCGCCGACCTGGTCGGCATGTCGACTGCGCTTGAGGTGATTTCCGCGCGCCATATGGGAATCAAAGTGCTCGCGATCTCTTGCGTCACTAATATGGCCGCCGGGATTTTGGATCAGCCGCTTTCGCACCAGGAAGTGATGGAGACTGGTGAGCGCGTGAAGACCAGCTTCGAGGCGCTGCTGCGCGGAGTGTTGCCGCGGATTCAGGGCGATTCGTAACGCTCCTGTCATCCCGAGCGAAGCGAGGGATCTTGGTGTTTGCCCACGCCGCCAGTGTCGTTGTCGCCAGCAAGAACCAAGATTCCTCGCTTCGCTCGGAATGACAGAGTTTTCTTGTTGCAAAACTCTCTGCTAGCCGCAAAGTTTACTCGCGCCTTACTTCCCAGCTCGCGGAATAAATAACTCCACCGGCGGCGTCACGCTGTAGGATGCGGAGAAGCTGCCCTGATTCACGGCTAGTGCGATATGTCCGCGCGAGTCGATATACAGCAGCGGTTGCTTTAGCGCGACGTCGCTGAAAGTTCGAACGAACTTGATCTTCATTTCTTTGTTGTTGATCTTCAACGAGACGTCCTGGCCGCGCTGGTAGCCGAGTTTGAGAAAATCTTCGGCGTCGAGATTCGTCACAAGGTTGCCGAATGGGCCGTCGGTGGCAATCACTTCCGCCATAGCGCCGTGATCGTCGAGGCGCGCGGCCTTCAGTTCCAGATGCACCAACGATGAAACTGGCATCTCTGGGCCGACCTTCGCCCAATCGTCGCCGCGCGCCAGGTGCGCGCCCACGGGAGAAAAAATGTCGCGGCCATGGAATGTCGATGACATTTTTGTGCCGATCATCCAATCTGGATTTGTGATCTCATGGACGCCCTCGATGCCGTCGTGCTGCTCGACCAGTGTGAGCAGGCCGTTATCGGGCAGCACGAAATACTGCCCGCGTTTTGACTTGGCGACGATAGCTTTGCGCGTGCTGCCCACCGTCGGATCGATCACGACCACGAACACCGTGCCTGCCGGATAGTACGGCGTGGCTCCATAAAGAAAACGCGCTCCATCGAGAATGGAAAACGGCGTCACCTGGTGCGTGAGGTCGACGATGCGCACATCGGGAGTGATGGAATACATCACGCCGCGGCAGATGGCCACGGAATCGTCGACTACGCCGAAGTCAGTCATGAAGACGATGGTCTGCGGATACTTTGCGGCCTGCGCGCTGGCCAGCGCCGCAGCGGCGAGCATGAGAATCAGCAGCGCAACCACAAATCCAATTAGACGCTCATACTTGCGCACGGATAAGGCACTCGCGCGGGCCGCGGTTTCCTCGTTGGTTGTGATCATGCTTGTCGGGATCATGTTTCTAGTGACCATGGCCTGAAAGAATACTGGGGATGGATGCCAGTCGGCAAATCAAGCGCACGTTTCTAGCCTCCGTCTATAATGTCCTGTCAATTCATTGCATGACCGCAAGGAGGTTTTATGCCGGAAGGTATCCCCGAAAAATATCGCGATCTTTTTCAGAAGCGCGCCTTCGCCAGTCTGGGCACTCTCATGCCCGATGGCCGTCCGCAGGTTACGCCCGTCTGGTGCGACTACGACGGCGAGCACGTTATCTTCAACTCCGCCAAGGGACGCCAGAAAGATAAGAACGTGCGCCGCGATCCGCGCGTGGCATTGGCCGTTATCGACCCGGAAAATCCTTATCGTTATCTGGAGATTCGCGGCCGCGTGGTCGAGATTACCGAAGATGGCGCCGACGCTCACATCGACAAGATGGCCAAAAAATATCTCGGCGTGGATAAGTATCCCTATGGTCAGCCCGGGGAAGTGCGCGTGATTTACAAGGTGAAGCCGGAGCACACGACGGTGATGGGGTAGGTCTTCCACTTTTGTCTTGATCCGTTGAGAGCGGCAGGACGCCGGCGCTACTATGTCAATTGCTGAAACCTTCGCTCCTGCAGAACTCGACATCGATTGGGTCCGCGCGCAATTCCCCGCGCTCGCGCAAACCGTCAATGGACATCCTGCCGCGTTTCTCGACGGACCCGGCGGAACGCAAGTTCCGCAGCGCGTGATTGATGCGATCTCCAACTACCTGCGGCGCGACAATGCCAACACGTGCGGCGCTTATGCGACCAGTCGCCGTACTGACGCCATGCTCGCAGATGCCCGTGCGGCGATGGCTGACTTCCTTAACTGCGGCGCTGATGAAATTGTCTTCGGCCAGAACATGACGATGTTGACCTATGCCATGTCGCGCGCGATTGGCCGCGACCTTGGTCCTGGCGATGAAATTCTAATTACGCGCCTTGACCACGACGCCAATGTTTCGCCCTGGCTCGCGCTGGAAGAGAAAGGCGTAACGATTCGTTGGGCGGAAATTCACGCGGACGATTGCACTCTTGACGTCGAAGATCTCGCTGCGAAGCTCAATTCTAAAACCCGGCTCGTCGCTATTGGTTACGCTTCGAATGCGGTTGGAACGATCAATCCTGTAAAGGAGATCGTGCGCCTTGCTCACAGTTTCGGAGCGCTTGCCTATGTTGACGCTGTGCATTACGCTCCGCACGGGCTGATCGATGTTGCTGATCTGGATTGCGATTTTCTAGTCTGCTCCACTTACAAGTTTTATGGTCCGCACATGGGCGTGCTGTATGGCAAGCGCGAGCATCTGGAGCGACTGCGGCCTTACAAGGTTCGTCCGCTGAGCGAGGCGGTGCCGCTGCGCTGGGAGTGGGGGACGCTGAACCATGAGTGCATTGCTGGCGTTGCCGCTTGCGTTGATTATATTGCTGAGATTGGGCGGCACGAAAATCCCACTTCTCGCAAAAGCGGCGAGAAGTGGGGCACCCCAGCGGTTGTGACCACGCGCCGCGCGGCTATCATCTCCGCTTTCGAGTCGATTCATCGTCATGAACATGGGCTGATGAATCGGCTGATGGCTGGGCTCTCTGAAATTCGGCGGCTGAAAATTTACGGCATTACCGATCCTTCCTGTTTTGATTGGAGATGTCCCACGCTGGCGGTGCGCGTGGTCGAGCAGAGTACAGAAGAGACTCCGCTCGCGCTGGCTACGAAATTAGGAGATCGCGGGTTCTTTACTTGGGATGGAAATTATTATGCTCTGAATCTTACCGAGCGCCTCGACGTGGAAAAGTCTGGAGGGTTTCTGCGCATCGGGCTTGTGCACTACAACACCGTCCAGGAGGTTGATCGGCTACTGGCGGCTTTGCGGGAGATTGTTGGCGCGTGAGCAACCCCAGTGGCTGAAGCCGGAGTCATTTGGACGCTCTTACAGCACGACTCGTCGTGCCCTTCCCGGTCTCTACCAGCGCGGGGTCGTGGCGCTTCAAGCGAACAGCGGGTTCCTCGGCTGCGCTCGGAATGACAGGGTTCGAGGGCTGCACTTCTTCCTACCACAGCTCAAATCGCCAACGGACGCAGTTTCGCCAGCTGTTCTACGCTGGGGAATTGGCGGGCGCGGTAGCGAACCGGCACCAGATTCGGTTCGAGCTCCAGCATATCTCCAATCACCGCCTCGGTAGCTTCCCAGGGAACCACGAAATATTCGGGGTTTTCAACATCTGCCATTAGGGCAATGTTTTCTGATCGCGGAAGGGAACTGTCGACTCCGTCGGTCCACACGCAGGCGCTGTAGGCTAGTCCATCTTTGCGCTCGTAGACCTTGTAGCTGGCTACGAAGATGTCGATGTCTTCCTGCTCGTAAATTTCATTCAGGAGTTTCTGTTGCTCGGCGTAGTCGATCGCGTCCCGTTGCCTCTTGATCTTCATCCCCAGTTCTCGAAGAGTTGGGTCTTCCGGCACATACACTTTCCATGTTCCTTCGACGAGAACATAGAGGTCGGGCGAGAGTGGATGGTCCTGCTTGAAATGGCTTTCCATTCCACCTTTCAGGAGAGCGGCCAGCGCTGCGGAATTGTTCGTGCCCGTCACCCAGAACTGGTCGCGATTGGGTACGAAGGCAACCGGATCACCGTCTACTGAGAGCCGGTAGATCAACTCGGTGAGCAGCATCCGCGAACTATCGTAGGAGTCATTCCACTCGCCATGGTAGACGCCATTTCCCCCGACGAATCGATTGGGGTCGGTCTTCTCCCAAAGATTTTCCTTTGCGGCCTTAAAAGCCTCGTCAAGACTAACGCCCCATTTTTCAAAATGTTCGCGGTCGAGTGTAGTGATGTTTCGTTCCGTGTCATAGGCCAGTCCGACCTGCAATCCCCCGGCAATAGGCTTGATCAGATCCTCCTGCAGAGCATCTCGATTGCCGCTCTTGCGCTGCATGAGTTGAATCAGGCTGAAGTACACGGCATCGCTGATGACGGGCATGAGGCTGGGTTTTACCGTGGCGAAGTCAGTGGGGATCGACGGAAGATCAGGGATGGAAGCCGTTGCGGCAACGAACTCTGAGACGATGGATTGACGCTTGCCGCGAGGCGCGCCGCAAAACATCGCGTAGACATTGCCTAAGAAAACTGTGCCTCCGCTAGCCAGCTTGAGAGAGAAATCGCTTTCGGATTGATCTGCGGTCTCAATGCCAGCCTTTTGGAAGGCTTGAATCATCATCTCGGTGAAATCGGGGCGGCTGGGCTTGCCGGAGAAAACCTTATCCAGAAAAGTCATGGTGTACTCAATCTGCGTGAGCGCGTTCGAGAGGGAACAGAATAGCTTCCGCCATACAGGACAGGCGGCTGCGTCGCTCGAAAACGAAGAGGCGGCGGGAGCGAGTGAAACGAAAGCCGTCGCTAAGGGTTACGGCCAGCGCTTCGCGGTATCGTCCCATCCGGCTGCGCGCACAGGTTGCGCCGGCGGCACCACCGGGGGCGCCGGAATGCGGATCGGCTGCTGTGGTCCGTTCACGGCAGTCGCCAGAGCCGGTTTCACCATATCCGAATTCATGTCCATACCTTCGGAGAGCAGCGGAGCCACAAGCCGGAGCGCTTCCACTTCCTTCTCCAGCCGGGTTAGTTCCATCTCTTTCTGCCTCAAAACCTCATACACATTCTTCATAGACAGGGCACCTGTGAAATCGTTTTTAGGGTCAGCAGCTTTTCTCGAACTTTAGCAGACTTACTCGTGTTGTCAAGGAATTAAGGCTTAGCAACTAAGATTCGGGCGAGCACGCTCCATTTTTGGGCCACGGGATGCGCTATACCTGATGCGGGAAGATTCTCGCAGATCCCTTGGCCGGTGCGGTTCTAACCGGATTTTCACAGCCTTTGACGCATTGTGATAGACCAATGCACAAGCCAGGCTTTGCTGTGCATCGTGAGAACCCGCGCCACTCCTGCGTTCTGCGCGAAATCGCTTGGTCGAGCTGCACAAAATCTGGTCATATGCCTGTGGACGGCCTGCACTCGATTGAAAATAAATCACATAAAGCAGCAATCTTTTCATTGACTCCTGAATTAGAAGGAGTAGAACAAGATCGTTCTTTGACAGTTTCTTAAGTTTTTCCGGTTGGTGCGGCGTCCGGGGCTCAAGCGAGGTCACCCTCAACATTGCAAAATGAGGAGGGAAGGCAAGCACGGGTCTATAGCAAAGCGCTGGTCGAGGAGAACGGGAAACACAGTTGAAGGCAAGACAGAGTTCCGAGGCGTTGAGCAGGTTTGTCCAGTTGGCGGTAAGCCCGGAGCCCGAGCAAAGATCGCGCGCAGCGGCCTCGCAAGGGAAGCAGCGATAGCAGGTCGAGCAAGGGTCTAACGCGAGCTACTGGCTGAGGCGAATGGGCACAACACCACCTCGGAACTCTTTATTTTTTCTCAGCTCTCAGCTCTCAGCTCTCAGCTCTCAGCTCTCAGCTCTCAGCTCTCAGCTCTCAGCTCTCAGCTCTCAGCTCTCAGCTCTTAGCTCTTAGAACTGAAATTACGCCTGCTTTTTAGAAACGATCACCCAGACTGTGCCGCGGTCTTCGCAGAAGCGGCAGTGGTCCTTCCCCAGTGATTTTCCCGTTCCGTGGCATTCCAGGCAGGTAGCAACTATGTTTAGTTCCTGCAGGGAAGGGTCAGGAAGCTTGGCCGGGTCCTTGAAGGTTTCGGCGTGATGGTAGTCGCGCAGCCAGAAGACGAGCTTGCCTTCGAGGTTTTCGCGTTCTTTGCCGGCAAGTTGGGAGCGATGCTGAGGCCACCATTCGCGAATACACCCGTAGCAGATGAGTTCGCCGCCCCCATCGAAGAGGGCGCCGGGATCAGTGCGGCGAAAAAACTTCTTGCACCAGGCGCAGTCGTTGACGCCCAGCAAGGCGAGAGCATCTTTCAGTCGGTCGAGTTCGAGCTGTTGGCGGGACAGAATCTCGTCAGCACTTTCGGATTTTTCGGGCATCAATCGTTCCGGGCGCAATGTGTACGTATAAGGATATACAATCTTCCGACTGCGTTGCTCTTAATCTACGTGCTCGCCTTCTTCAAAGCTGCCTTCGGCGGCGGGGAGTACATCGCGTTCGCCGGCCACCCAGACATAAATCGTGGGGAGCAGGAAGATGCTCATGACGAGAGCCGCGATCAGGCCGCCCACGATCACGATGGCGAACGGCCGCTGAGAATCGGAGCCGATGGCGTGCGAAAGCGCGGCAGGCAAGAGTCCTAGAGTCGCCACCAGCATCGTCATCATGATCGGCCGGAGCCTCAACACTGCGCCCTCGACTGCGGCGTCCTCAATGGTGAAGCGACGCGCGCGAAGCTGGTTGATGTATTCCAGCATGATGACTCCGGTCTGCACTGACACGCCGAAGAGTGCTAGAAAGCCTACTCCCGAGGAGACGCTGAAGTTCGTGCCGGTAAACCAAAGGGCAAGCAGGCCGCCGATGGGCGCGATGGCAATGTTTGCCATAATCAACGTCGCCCACTTGAAGGATTTGAACATCGTGTAAAGAATAATGAAGATGATAAGGATGGTGATAGGGAGCACGATCAGCAGGCGCGCGTTGGCTCGCTTCTGACTCTGGTATTCGCCTTCCCAATAAATGGTGTATCCGGTCGGCAGTTTGACCTGTTCGTCCACCTTCTTGATTGCTTCTTCGACCGTGCTGCCGAGGTCGCGGCCGCGGACGCTGTATTTGATGGCAACGTAGCGCCGATTGCCCTCGCGATAGACTTCCGATGCCTCATCGGTCACGCGAATCTTGCAAAGCTGTGCCAGCGAAACGCGCTCTCCGGAAGGAGCGAGCAATCGAATATTCTCAATCGCCTCCTTGGTATTCCGGAATTGCGGAAGATAGCGCAGCGTAAGATCGTAGCGCTCCTCCTGCTTCAGGACTTGAGTAAGCGCAGCGCCTCCCACTGCGGTTTGAACGGCATCCTGCACGTCGGCGACGTTGATTTGGTAACGGGCAGCGGCATCACGGTCAACGGTGATGTTCAGATTGGGCTGGCCCAGCACGCGAAATACTCCAAGATCTTCAACGCCCTTAATCCCGGACATGATCTTGACGACTTCGTCGCTTTTTTCTTCGAGAACCTTCAGGTCATCGCCGTAGATTTTTGTGGCCAGAGCGCCTTTCACTCCGCTCACCGCCTCTTCCATGTTGTCTTCGATGGGCTGGGAGAAGCCCCAGACCACGCCGGGAATCTTGTTTAACTCGCGACCCATGGCGGCGATCAATTCATCTTTGTTCTCGTGAAAGACAGGGCGCCAGTCTTCTTTCTGTTTAAGATCGACGAAGAATTCCACATTAAAAAAGCCCGTCGTATCGGTTCCGTCATCCGGGCGCCCGACTTGACTTGTGCATTGTGGTACCTCAGGGAAGGAACACAACACGACGCGCGCCTGATTTGCTACTCGAATGCCCTCGTCCGGACCAGTGCTGGCTGCAAGCGTGCCGCGCACCCAGAGGGCGCCTTCGTCAAGGTGGGGAAGGAATTCGGAACCGATCGTGCCGCTGAAAGCAAGATAATTCCCGAACGCCGCCAGAAGAACACACACTCCGACTGTGATGGCACGATGGCGAATGGCCCAGCGCACCGCGACCCGGTAGCGCTCAATCAGGAATTGCATGACGGGGTTGTGCCATTCCTTCGCTCCCTTGGCAAAGGCGAAACTCGCGAGGACCGGCGCGATCACAATCGAAAACAGCAAAGCCCCAAGCAGCGCAAAGGCAACGGTCCAGGCCATGGGATGAAACAGCCGGCCTTCTACGCGCTGCAATGTGAAGATTGGCAGGTACGCGGTAATGATGATGGCGATCGCATAGAACACCGGACGCTGCACTTCGTGCGAAGCTTCGCTAATCTTTTCGTTTGGAGTTTTTAAGTCGCCGTTCTTGTGACCCAGGTGGCGCACAATGTTTTCGATCATCACCACTGCGCCATCGACGACCATGCCGAAATCCAGCGCACCTAGAGACAGAAGGTTGGCGGGAATGTGGCGCAAGTCCAGGCAAATTGACGCAAACAGAAGCGAAAACGGAATGGTGGCGGCCACGATGAGCGCGCCCCGAATATTTCCAAGGAACAAAAACAGAATGATCGATACGAGGATCATTCCCTCCGTCAGATTGTGCAGCACGGTGTGGCTGGTGAAGTGAACCAGATCGCTGCGATCGATGAAGGGAACAACCTTCACCCCCGGCGGCAGAATGTGATCGTTCAGTTCCTCGACTTTTTGATGGATGCCTTGCAGCGCAGTATCCGCTGCCGCACCTTTGCGTAACAGCACGATGCCTGAAACGACATCGTCGTTATCGATGATCTTTCCGTCCTCGTGGACGATCGTGCCGTGCGGACCGTAGGGACAAGCAGTACACGCGCGCGCAAACTGCCCAAGCCGAATCTTCGGACCTTGCGCAACGACCGCAATGTCCTTCACTCGAAGTGGCGTGCCACTCTTGGTCAGGATGACCGTTCGTTCAATGTCATGGACGCGGTCGACCAGCCCGACGGCGCGCACGTTGATCTGCTGCAGGCCTTCCTGAATAAAGCTTCCGCCTGCGTTGGTATTGTTGTTGGTGAGTTGCTGCTCGACCTGCGCCAGGCTCAGGCCGTACGCGATGAGCTTGTTCGGATCCACGCGCACCTGGTATTCGCGCGTGGGGCCGCCGAAGCTGGAAACATCGACGATATCCGGGACCTGTTTGAAACTCTTTTCGATGACCCAGTCTTCGATGGATTTCAACTCCATCGCGTCGTACTTCGGATTCGTGCTGTGCAGTGTGAAGAAATAAATCTGGCCAACCGGGCTCCAGTCCGTGCCCATTTGCGGCGTAACATTCGGCGGCAGCGTAACCTGGCTCAGGCGCTCGAGCACGCGCTCGCGGTTCCAGTCGTTATCCGAATCGTCATCGAAGATTAGCTTCAGGTCCGAGAGTCCGAAGAGCGAGAACGACCGCAGATGGACTACGTGCGGGATGCCGTTCATGGAGACTTCGAGCGGAATCGTGACCTGCTGTTCGATCTGTTCCGCCGAAATTCCCGGCCATTGCGTAATGATCTCGACGTAGTTATCGGCTACGTCGGGATAGGCCTCGATCGGCAGGCGCTTGAACGAAACGATGCCTCCAGCGAAAAGGATGAGCGCCAGACCCAGCACCAGCAGCCGGTTGGTCAGCGCGAAATCGACGACGCGGCGAATCATTTATATCGCTCCACCTTCACTGCTCCACTCTTGCTGTTCGACTCTTACTGCTCCACCGTGTTCTGCAGCGCCAGCGCATTTGAAACCACTTGGTCGCCGGGTTTGATGCCGGAAACCACCTCTTGCATGTTGTCTGGGAGCATGTTGCCTGTCTTAACCTCAAGACGCTTGAAATGCCCAGCGCTTATCGGCGAGTAAACCCACTCACGATCGTGCAAGTGCAGAATGGCCGCGGCCGGAACGACGGCCCGCGTCTCCGGCTGCTTCCCATAAAACGTTGCGGTCACGAACATGCCCACGCGCATCAGTCCAGGATTCGCGACCTCGAGCCGAACCTTAGCGGTGTGAAGGGTGGGATCGAGAACCGAGAGGATGTTATCGACGCGCCCCCTGAAAGTCTGATTGGGATAGGCGTTCAGATGAATATCGGCAAACTCGCCGACGTGCACAGCGTCGAGATCGTTTTCGTAAACATCGCAGACGATCCAGACATAGGAAAGATCGGAGATGGTAAAGGGATTGGGCGAGCCCAGCCCCTGAATGCCCGATGAGTTCGTCACTTGCTGGTCGGTGATGACGCCCGATATTGGAGCGAGGATATCGACGATGCCCGAAGGATGATCCTTGTCGACGCCGAGCGTGCGCAACTGTTCAGTGGCATGCTCCAGATCGACCTCGGCATCCTGTGCGGCAGATTCCGCTTGTTCGAGAGCGCTCTTGGCGACCGCACCTTTGTCGTAGAGAATCTGCGCCCGTTGCAGTTGCACACGAGCCAAGCGCTCATCGTTCTCGGCCTTCAAATACGTCTGGTACGCGCCGGAGACATCGTTGCTGCGCACTCTGAGCAACAGCTGTCCCTTGGTTACGGTATCGCCCAGCCGCGCTTTGATTTCTACAACTCGTCCGGCGGCGAGTGAGATCACTGGCACCGCGCGATTAATGTCGGGCTGCACCACGCCTGTGACGTTGAGTGCGGGCGCCGCTTTATGCTCGGTCGCCGTCACCAGCGGAAACTGATCGGGATGATCCACTTTGAAATTGTTGGCGTCGAGGTCAGGAACCACGGTAGCCGCGGGTGGCGCCTCGGCCTTGGGGTCGGGCTTTGCTTCATTGCAGCCGGTCAGAAAAGAAGCGAGAGCCAGACACACTGCAGCCCCGGCCAGGAATTTGAAGCATATGTGTTTCATTGAATAACCTCGCGCCCCACGGCCTGATTCAGTTGCGCCGCCGAGGTCAGGTACGAGCCGACCAGGTTCACATAGCTGAGTTCCACGGCGCGGTAGTCGTTCTCCGCATTGATGAAATCGAGCAGGGAGGCTCCGCCGTGCTGATAAGAAAATAAAATCGTCTCGCGCACACGCACCGCTTGCGCCAGATATTTCTGCTTGTAAGGCCGCAGCAGAGTCAGGTTGCTGTTCAATGTGGCGTATGCCGAATCTACATCGTTGAAGACCTGCGCCTCCGCTGCATCTTTCAGTCTTTCTTGGCGTGTGATGTCGAGCTTGGTGCGCAGCTTCTCGCCCTGGTTGCGGTCGAAGATGCGCAGCGGAAAGCTCACGTCGAAGCCGAAGTAGAAATCAATCGGCGGATTCCGGCCCACGTCGAAGCTGAACGTCGGATCCGTCGATCCATTAGCAACCGCCAGCTTGTAATCGGTCTGCGCCTTGTCTACGGACTGAATCGCCGCCTTCAAGTCAGGTCGATTATCCAGCGCAGTCAGCCGGTAAGATTCCAGCGACTCGATCTGATCGTTGAAGTCGAAGACTCCCACAAGATCAAACTGCTCGATCGGAGTGCGATCATTCAGCAGCATGAGCATTTGAATTTTTGCCGTGCGCAAATTTACTTCCGCCGTCTGCACATCGGACTCGTATTGCACGCGCTGCAACTCCAGTCGATCGAGATCGATCTGCGCAATGTCGCCCGCCTCAAAGCGGTCGCGGCTGATCTTCAGCACGTGGTCGTAATATTCGAGATTGTCCAGTGAGACCTTTAGCACGGCCTTGGCCTGCAGCGTCTGCACGAACGCGCTGCGCAGGTTGAACAGAAGTCCGCGCTCCAAGTCTTTCTGCTGCGAGCGACCCACTGCCGTCCCCTTCTGCGCGCTTTCGGTTCGAAGCTCGCGCTTGTGCGCGCGCTCGTGCAAGTAGCTCACCGTGGCCGAGGGCAACAAATAAGCGAACACCCCGTGCGGCTCTCCACTGGTAAAAGGAGCGATCTGGTCGGTGAGCAACGCCAGATTTGGATTCGGCCGCAGATGCGCCGTAATTTCCTGCGCCTGCAATTCGCTGATATTCAATTCGCCGGCCAGAATCGTGGGATTATTCAGCTCCAGGCGATCCTTCACCTGCTCCCAAGTCCAGGTCTGCGGCGGGGTCGGAGCTGGCGCGAACTGAAGTGGCGGAGACTGGGCCGGCGGCTGCGCAGTCGGAATCTGCGCCGAAACCGCTCCCGTGCCCAGCGCCAGCAGCAGCAATGGCAACCACAATCTTCGTCGCATCAAATGCTCCATCCAACTCCTGGGGACTTCCGAACTTGCTCCAACTTCATTCCAAAGTTCTCTCGGGTCTTCTCTTTGCACTGTAGTAGACGCAGCCCGCTAAGTTGTGCGCCCACCATCGCCGCGCGAACAGCCGTTCCCTAGTATGGGGTTTCCCTCGTAAAGATTCTCTAAAGACGAGGGACAATCGCCGCGGATTTATTGCTGCAACCCATCAGCGATGCGCCAACAACGCGTACTAAGGATGTTCGGCGAATTAGCCGATGAGGAGCAAAGGAGGTGCGCGGCCGGTGTGGAGAACACAAGGCCGGACCAGCGGCGTTACCCGTATAACGGAAACTTCCAGCAGCGCGACTTCCGGGGTGAACAACCGCGCCGCACCTACCACAACCGCCGGAGGCCATCGCAGGCGGTTGATCCAGGCTGAACTTTTTTCGCTTGCGGCCTGGCGCACAGTGCGCTTGCTGACGGAGGAGTCCTCCATCTCGGCGCGCATCGCATGCAGATCGTCCGAAGCCGAGATTACTGGAAAGAGTAGAACCAGCGCGCACCCGAGGGCCAGCAGGCATTGCAAAGAACTCACCCTGCGTGCCATCCGCGTTCCCGCGTCCCGCTGCCACAGCCAATAAGCCGGCAGCGCCAGCAGCAGCCACGCAAGATTGAGCAGCAATTCCATCTCTAGTTTGTGGTTCCCAGTTTTCCGACTTTACCGAAAACGTCCGCGAAAGGCGCAGAAGCGCCAGACACAAATGCGTAGAAATAGTCTTGCAGAAACCCAAGACGCAAGTCAACGTGACCAGCGTACCTTGAGGAAATTTGAAGCGGCGCGTCTGGACCCTAGCCCCTGATCCCTGACCCCTGCCCCTAAGGCCCCACCACCACCTGCAGCGCCGCCGGAGTTTTCAACTCCTCTTTGTAGATCGCGTTGTGCTTGGCGATTTCGCCATTCACATCCACGTAGACCATGTAATCGCCGTGCGGCAACGTCTCGCCGAAAGGCAGCACCATTCCCGTCGTGCCCCTCTTCAACGGAAAGTGCTGATAGCCGATTTCCGTGGCCCGTCCGTTTTCGTTGACCGCCTTCACTTCGAACGTCAAATCAACAACGTCCGTCGTGGCATTTTTCACCTCCACGCTGCCATCGATCCGGTTATCCGTCACGTGCGCCGGAACCTTCCATGTCACCGTGATGCCGTCCACTACTTTGATGCTGAATCCCTTGTGCACGGCCTGCCGGGGCTGGCCGCCATCCCGTACCACGATCACAAACTGAAACTCGCCGGCGCGCTCGGCCTCGCCGTGAAGCAGGCCGTCGTCTTCCAGTTTGATCCCCGGAGGCAGCGCGCCGCCCTCGATACGCCAGTGCAGCGTCGGTACATAATTGCCATGGGCCTGAAAATTCACCTGATAGGTTCCGTGTGGGTACGTCCCCGGCAGCTCTGTCGGCTCAATGACCAGTCCTGTGTCTTTATCTTGAGCAGCAGCCGCCCCCAAAGCGACCGTCAGCGCGAGCGCCATTACGGCGAAAGAAGCGATGAAATATACGGCCCGGCGGAATCTCAGTCCCCACTTCATCTTGAATCCTTCAACTATGCTTCAAAACTTCACTGAAGAGTGTTCACAAATGCTCACAGAACCATGCTAACCGAATTCTGTTCGGCATCCCACAACTCCGGCGATCCGTTGGTCACCTGATTGTGCCAAGTTGGATACAGGCTCGGGAACAGGAGATCACACTCCTCCCAAGGACAGAATGTAAAGATATGTATAAGTTGCGCACCCCGAAAGTTTTCTTTTTGGGACGCGCTACTTATTCCCTTGGTTCGGGTTCTCTGCAAAAGAATTCACCTGTGCTAACCTCAAACTCAAAGGTGACCAGCTTCACGATTCGCTCCCCGGAGGCAGTTATGTCAGCACGCAACGCAATCGCTTTGTCCCTAGCACTCTCCACTCTTGCACTTCTAGCCGGCTGCGGAAGCGGCGGCGGTCCCGCTCAGGCCATCGCACCACCCAGTGGTAGCTTCAGCAAGAGCAACCTCAATGGGAATTATGTATTTTCCGTCTTGGGCTCCGATGCCGACGGCGCCCCTTATGCGGTGGTCGGAGTGGTAAGTGCGAACGGCAACGGGGGGATTACGGGCGGCACGATTGACATCAACGACTCGTTGTTCACGCCAGGGTTCGGGTTGTCAGTGGGCGGCAACGGCACCTACAGCGTCGGAGTGGATGGACGGGGGAAGATGAATATCAACACGACCACCGCTAACCCGTTCGCTAACTTCGGGAACGGTGCCATGGAGTTCGACTTTGTCCTTTCCACCAGCTTCCATGGGCTCATCACGGAATTCGATGGTAACGGCACCAGCAGCGGCACGCTGGATCAACAGACGGCCGGACTCACCCAAGCCTCACTCGCGGGGTCTTATGCGTTCAGCTTCTCTGGCATTTCCGAACTAACCGAGACCCAAATCATTCCCTTCGGGACGGTGGGCGGGTTCACCATCGACAGCAACGGCATAATTACCGCCGGTGCGGAAGACTTTAATAACGACGGCGTGGCGCAGACCAACGCTGGGCTCTCCGGCCAGGTGACACTCGGACCCTCGAGCTCACCGGCTACGACGCTTGTGACGACGCCGTTTGGGACGCTCACCTTCGACGTATTTGCGATTGACTCCACGCACCTGAAGTTTATCGAGTTCGACTCGGCCCCGATGTTGTCCGGGGACGCATTCTCTCAGACCAGCTCGAGCATATCCGGCAACTTGGCCTACACCCTTGTGGGCGATTTCTCCGGCAACATCGTTGCGGCTGGCGGCATCCTGGTGACTGACGGCGTTTCCGCCATCACTTCCGGCAGCGAAGACTATAACAGTGGCGGGGCGCCGTCCCTGCCCAGCGCGCCCTTGGAGTTTACGGGAAGCTACACATCCTCAGGCTCTCTCATCACTGGACGATACCAAATGACCCTAAACAGCCCATTCTTTGCTGGCTCCCTCTACGCCGCTTATCCTTCGAGCGGAGGATTACTCCTGCTGGAGGTTGACGGCCTCGGAGGACTTATGTCCGGCGCCGCCTACACGCAATCGACCACAACGTTCGGCGCGACGGCGCAGGGATATGGGCTAAACTTTAGCGGCGACAACCTTACGAACGAGGTTGAGGTGGACGACATCGCCGAGTTCACCGCCGGCACTGCATCCAGCGGCGCGGGAACGCTCACCAACGGCATAATCGACGAGAACTATAACGGTGCTGCCCCCCCAACCTACGGCGCAGCGCTTACCGACGGCACCTACAGTGCCCTGGACTCCACTGGCCGCTATGAACTGTCCGCCGATGCCGCTGCGACCCTAAACGGCGGATTCGGTATTACCTTCTATACTGTGGACGGAAACACGTTCCCGTTCATAGAGTCTGACACCAACGGCCAAGTTTCCACGGGAGTATTCGTACTGCAGAATGCTGCCGCGACTGCCCCGCTAGTGGCGACTCGCTCTCACATGCTCGTTCCGCGACCTCTAGTTCGGGCACGCTCCCTTCACCGGAAGCAGAAGTAAGAAAATCATCACAGCAAACAATCGGGCGCGGCTACTCAGCCGCGCCCGTTCTTTTTCCTCGCTGTCTCGCTTCGTACCTAGCGGCGTGACCTTCGTTACCTTTAACGCATGCCCATCCTGCGAGCACAATGAATCTGAGCCTCAGGCTCCTGCGGAGACGAAAGAGTGCTTCACCGACATTTTCTGCGCGTTTCCATATTCTTGCTGACCTTGTTCGTGCTCGGCGGCTCCCTGGCGTCGGCGCGCGATCTTGCGCTGGTTTCCAACAAATCCAATCCGGTGGGTGCTATCACTCTTCCGGACCTGGTGAAGATTTGCAAAGCGCAAACCAACCGCTGGCCCGATGGCAAGCCCGTCACCTTCGTGATGCGCTCTCCGTCGGTGCCCGCGATGAAGGTGGTGCTGGAAAAGGTTTATGGCATGTCTGAGAGCGAGGTCGACGATCTCATCGTCACCTCAAATCGCGGACGTCCCACGCATCCCGCCATCCTGGTCGCCACCTCCGACGACGAACTCGTCAACAAGGTCGCCACAGTTCCCGGAGCCATCGGCGTCGTAGATGTGTATTCGATCAACAGCAGCGTGGCCGTGGTCAAGGTCGCAGGCAAGCTCCCGCTGGAACCGGGCTATTTGCTGCATGGAAACTAGAGTCAGGGGTCAGGGGTTAGGGGCTAGGGGTTTGGGGTCAGGGGTCAATAAGAACAACTTTTGGGATCTTGAATTGAGGCGGAATCTCGGGCGTAGATCAGGGATCACTGAAGGGTCGGAGATAACGCCAAGGATTAAGAGCGGCCGCACTGCTGCCTAATCCCTAACCCCTGGGTTTCCCTAGCCCCTAGCCCCTGGCTTTCAAAAATGTCTGCAACCGGCAAAAAAACCGCACCCAAGAAGCCGGCTTCTTCCTATTCCCGCCGGTTCCCGCGCTTCGCGGTCGATGTCCGCATGCAGGTTCGCATGTTTCAGGACGGAGAATTCCGCAGTTGTTGGGGACGCTCCACCGAACTTGGCCAGGATGGCATCGGCGCCACTCTGACGGGAGACCTGGAACGGGGCGAAATCGTTTCCCTGGAAATCCCTCTGCCGCTCAGTTCCTATCCGCTAAAAGTGCGGGCCATTGTGCGATACCGCCAAGGGCTGCGCTACGGCTTTGAATTCCTCACGCTTGACGGCAGCCAGCGCGAAATGCTGCGCCGGGTTTGCGAAATGCTCGCCTCAGGATCCTGAGCCGGGATTAAAACCCCTCGGTAAATACAGAATTCGACCCTCACGGAACGGCTTAGGGCCTCATCCGTTGCAGGTTAGAAAACCGCGGCCTCTAAGCCGCCGGAAAATGCTCAATGTCGGAGTGCGTGTGAACCGGCACGGGCAAGCTGCTGCTCCAGCAATCGGCAACGATCAGCCATACGCCGAGACGACGCCACGCCTTCAAGTACTTGCCGCGATCAACAAGCACAGAGCCATCGAGCTGGCGAATGCTGACAGTGTAGCGGCCGATCTCCATGGCAAGGTCGCCGGAAGCTTCCACACGGATGGTTTCGAGGCGGAGATCTTCGAATCCCGCTTCGCCGATCTGGTGCAGCAGCCGCTCCACGGCCTTCGGTCCGTAGGCAGCATCGTACTGCGGCACCATGAAAACGCCATCCTGCGCGAAGAGCGCGGAAACCTGGTCGTAGTTGCCGGTGTTGAATGAGGTGACGAAATCCTGAGCCAGATTGCGGATCATGGACTGCACATCCATGATCGGACGTGGGTCCGTCAAGGAACTCGAATAGGGCCGATACATCTACTACCTCCTGGGGGAAGGCCAAGAGCGGCGTCCATGGCCAGACTGGACTACGCTCCTCACTGCAAACGCATCATAACGCACAAGGGCCTGTGGAAGCATGAAGATTTATGAGGTGAGGAAGAAAAATTTTGGTTCTGGAAATCTCGTTGGGGAGAAGCCGGGTTTCCACTTGTGCGCCAATGTGCGTGAGGTTTATGTTCTCGCGGATGAGCGCAAGCGGGCGGCAACCTTCGCAAGGGAGCGCGGGCGAAACGAAACTGGCTCCCGTGCACGGGATAGAGCGGTTTTTAGGGCATCCGGAGCGCTTCTGTCCGAACTGCTCAGCGGAATTGAAAGAGAATCGCTGCAAGTTGAGCTGTCCCAAGTGCGGGTTTTATTTGAGCTGCTCCGATTTCTACTGAAGTGTGAAAATTCTTGCACAGGCATACGCCTGACACGCCGGGGAATCTACATCTACAATGTCTAAAGACTAACTTTCTGGTCATGATTCTTTCTGTGATAAGGAGACGGAATGGAACGCAAGGCAAGCGCAGTGTGGAAGGGCGGTTTGAAGGACGGAAAGGGAACGATTTCGGCACCCGGCGGCGTCTTGAAAGAAACTCAGTATTCGTTTACCTCACGGTTTGAGAACGGGCCGGGAACGAATCCGGAGGAGTTGATTGCGGCAGCGCACGCGGCCTGCTTCTCGATGGCGCTTTCGGCGCAACTGGGCGGCGCGAATCTGACTCCTGAGAGCATCAGCACGAACGTGACCCTCACCATGGAGAAGCTCGATTCAGGCTGGACGATTACAGCGAGCCATATTGATGTAGTAGGGAAAGTTCCGGGAGCCGATGCGGCCGCATTTCAGAAATATGCGGAGGCGGCAGAAAAGGGCTGTCCGGTATCGAAAGTGCTGAATGCGAAGATCTCGATGACCGCGAAGCTGGGGTAGGGCTTTCGGGCTTCGGCTTTCGGGCTTCGGCTTTCGCGCTGCAACGGCGTTGTTGGTTTGACAGGCTGATAGCGGGCTGTAAAAATAGACTGGTTAGTCTTCCTGACACGGCGGCCTTGCGGCCGCCGCTGCATTGCAAGTTCAAGATTGCCATCGTGGCGGAATTGGCAGACGCGCATGGTTCAGGTCCATGTACCGGCAACGGTGTGGGGGTTCGAGTCCCTTCGATGGCACCACAAGACATTTCTTTCTAATCATTAGCTAGCCCGAGTATCGGCTTACGCGAGATCACATCAGCTTTCACCAGCGGCCGAAGTCTCGTACACTCTCTGCATGAAAATTCCTGTAAGTATGACTTGGCTGGTGGGCTACTTGCTCATGGCGTTGTGCGGAATCTGCTCGGCTCAGAAGCTTGCTATTACCTTTGATGATCTGCCGCTGAATGGCGAACTGCCGCCTGGAGTTACGCGCCCCGAGACCGCGAAGAATGTGCTGGCGATTCTGAAAAAGCGGCACGCTCCTCCCGTGTATGGATTTATCAATGCAAAAAAACTGGAAGGCAGCGCGGATGGGGCCGAGGCGCTGAAGTTGTGGGCAGCTGCCGAGCCGGTTGGCAATCATACTTATTCGCATATGGATCTCGAACAGAACTCCGTCGAAGCCTACGAGCGCGATATCGCGGAGAACGAACCGGTGCTCGAGTTGCTTAAAGCAGACGGCAGAGATGACTGGCACTGGCTGCGTTATCCGTACCTGCATGAGGGAGACACCGTTGAGAAGCGCCGCGCGGTGCGCGCTTATTTGAAAACGCATGGGTACAAGATTGCGCAGGTCACGCTCGACTGGGAAGACTACTTGTGGAATTTTGCATACGCGAGATGCGCGGCGAAAAACGATGCGAAGGCGATCCAGTGGCTACGGTCGAGCTATTTGAGCGCCGCTTCACAATTTCTTGACTTGGGTCGTGCGCAGGCGAAGCTGATTTACGGCCATGAGATTAACTACGTGCTGCTGATGCACCTGGGAGCGTTCAGCAGCACGATTCTGCCGGACGCGCTGGATCTCCTGAAGAAAAAAGGATTCCAGCTGGTAACGCTAGAGGAAGCCGAGAGCGACCCGGCATATGACGGCGATCCGGATGTGGCTTTGCATGACGCCGGCACGTTTCTCGATCAGTGGATGCAGGTGAAACAGATCAAATATCCGGAGCACGCAGACAAGCCGTACAAGGAACTCGACAGCATCTGCCAGTGATCTCAGCTCAATTCTCGAATCGTTCCTTCCCGTATAATTCAGGCACCCGTTATGCCTGTTTCCCTCGATGAGATTGTCAGCTCGACGCGGAAGAAAGTCGCCGAGTCCAAGCGCACGGCTGATTTGCGGGAGTTGGAAAGTCAAGCGGAAAGGCACGCGCCACGCGGCTTTCGGCGTGCTCTCGAGGAGAAAAGCAGGTCAGGCGTGGCCGTGATTGCGGAGTTGAAAAAGGCGTCGCCCTCGAAGGGATTGATCCGGGCAGAGTTTTGCGTGGAAGAGTTGGCGCGTGAATTGGAAGCGGCGGGAGCGGCAGCGCTTTCGGTGCTGACCGACGAGGAATTCTTTCAAGGCTCGCTGGAGAATTTGCGTTTGGCTTCGGCGGCGGCGAAGGTGCCGTGCCTGCGCAAGGATTTTATTGTGGATGAATTTCAGTTGCTGGAAGCGCGGGCAAATTCGGCCGACGCGGTACTGCTGATCGTGGCGGCTTTGACGAACGCGAAATTGCTGAAGTTGGCAAAGGGGGCGCGTTCGCGTGGGCTCGATGTGCTCTGCGAAGTGCATGATGAAGACGAACTGCAGCAGGCCTTAGATGCCGGTTGCGATTTGATTGGAGTGAACACGCGCGATCTGCGGACGTTCAAAGTGGATGCAGAGACGGCGTTCCGGCTGGCGGAGCGGCTTCCTAAGAATGTTATGAAGGTGGCAGAGAGTGGAATCCGATCGGGAGAAGACATCACGCGGCTGCGGGCCGCCGGATATCAGGCGTTCTTGATCGGGGAATCGCTGATGCGGGCAGAGCGGCCGGGCGACGCGCTTCGGAGGTTAGTTGCGAATACCGAGTTGCGGGTACCGATTCGGCAATGAGCCTGTGCGTGAATTCTTTTACTTGCTGCGGACAACTTTGTTTATGACTTGGGTGAAAATCTGTGGGATGACGAATTTGGAAGATGCGCTGACCGCGGTTGACGCCGGAGCGGATGCCGTGGGGTTTGTGTTCTATGAGAAGAGTCCGCGGAACATTAGCGTCGAGGCCGCGCGGGAGATTGTGAAGAAGTTGCCCGAGAGCGTGGAGAAAGTGGGAGTGTTTGTCGGGGAGACGTCGGAAGCAGTGTGCGAGATTTCGGAAAAGGCGGAGCTTACCGTCGCGCAGATCTACCCGGATTTTCGCAACCCGTTCTCGATCCCGAATGATCGATTCTTAGAGAAGGCTTTGACTCGAGTAATCGTTGCGCTCCCGGCAAGTCAGTTGGAGTGCGAGGAATCCGACGATCCAGATGTCATCGTGGGCTTCAGGGTGTCCAATGCCTTCCGGGACCGTGTTGCGGCTGTGCTCTTCGATTCAGGCACCTCGGGGCGTCCGGGCGGCACCGGAAAGATGTTTGATTGGCGTAGCGCGGTTCCTATGACGGCTCTGATGGGTCGTGCCGGCGTGAGGTTCATTGTTGCAGGAGGGCTGACACCGGGCAGTGTGGTGGACGCGATGACGGAGCTTGCGCCTTGGGGAGTGGATGTGGCTTCTGGCGTGGAAGCAACTCCGGGAAAGAAAGATCCAGACAAAGTGCGGGCGTTCGTGAAGGCGGTGCGCGACGCGGATCGGAAGACGAGTTAGAAATGGCTACGGTACCTAGAGCAATCAAAGTCAAAGCCCCCGCCCCTTCGACAGGCTCAGGGCAGGCTCTCTCGCAAAGAACGCGAGAAGGACGGGGCACCCAGCGCATTACTGCCCCCGCGAGTGAGCCCGGGCGGTTTGGCGTTTACGGCGGCCGCTATGTGCCCGAGACTTTGATGGCTGCGCTGGAGGAACTGGAGCGTGAGTATGAGAGAGCAAAGCGCGATCCGAAGTTTCAAGAGAGACTCGACGACTTGCTGCGGAATTATGCGGGGCGTCCTACGCCGCTGTCGTTTGCGCGCCGGCTTACGCAAAAGTTAGGTGGCGCGAAGATTTATTTAAAGCGTGAAGATTTACTGCACACGGGAGCTCATAAGATCAATAACTGTTTGGGCCAAGCGCTGCTGGTGGAGCGAATGGGCAAGCGGCGCGTGATTGCAGAAACTGGGGCTGGGCAGCACGGCGTGGCTACGGCAACTGTATGCGCGCTGCTGGGTTTTGAGTGCGTCGTGTACATGGGGACGGAGGACATGCGGCGGCAAGAGTTGAATGTGTTCCGCATGCGATTACTAGGTGCGGAGGTACGCGGAGTCGAGTCGGGTTCACGCACGTTGAAAGATGCGATCAACGAAGCCATGCGCGATTGGGTCACGAATGTGCGAACTACTCATTATCTGTTAGGAAGCGTACTGGGAGCGCATCCGTATCCGACGATGGTGCGGGATTTTCATCGCGTGATCAGCCGCGAGGCGCGGGCGCAGATCCTGAAGGCCGAAGGGAAACTGCCGACGGCAGTGATTGCCTGCGTGGGCGGGGGATCGAATGCGATCGGAGTTTTCTACGAGTTCATAAAAGATAAGAAAGTCCGCTTGATTGGAGTGGAGGCCGGAGGACGCGGCGAAGCGCTGGGCGAACATGCGGCGCGCTTTCGCGGAGGCTCGCCGGGAGTTTTGCAGGGGACTTACTCGTACGTGCTGCAGGATTCGGCGGGGCAGATTGCGAATACGCATTCGGTTTCGGCAGGACTGGATTATCCCTCGATCGGTCCGGAGCATGCGGCGTTGCGGGATGCGGGGCGGGCGGAGTATGTTCCGGCGTCGGATGCTGAAGCGCTAGAGGCCACAACTTTGCTGGCGCGGACGGAAGGAATTATTCCAGCGCTGGAATCGGCGCATGCCGTTGCGGAGGTCGTGAAGCGCGCGCCGAAGATGAAGAAGTCCGATGTAGTGATTGTGAATATTTCCGGCCGCGGCGATAAAGATATCGGAATCATGCGCGAGAATCTCAAGCTGGATTGAATCTTTGAGAAATTGATTATTGAGTCAATTCCAAATCATTTAATAACTCAATCATTTATGCCTTTATCTTTCTACAAGAAACCCGCACTCGTGGTTTATGTGACCTGCGGCGATCCGGATCTCGCGACAACGCGTGCCGTGGTGCTGGCCGCGATTGAGGCCGGTGCTGATGTGATTGAGTTGGGAGTACCATTCAGCGATCCGGTGGCGGATGGGCCTGTGATTCAGCGGGCCAGCGAGCGGGCACTGAAACATGGGACCAGCCTGGCGCAGGTGTTGACGCTGGCGGCAGAAGTGCGGCAGCATGCGCAATCGACGGGCTTGATTGTGTTTTCGTATTTGAATCCGATCTTGCGCATGAGCATGGAGAAGTTTTGCAGGGTGGCACGTCATGCAGGAGTGGATGGCGTGCTGGTCACGGATTTGCCGGTGGAAGAAGCGGGCGAATACTTGCGCGCGATGAAGGAGAATAATTTGGCGCCGGTTTTTCTGGCGGCGCCGACCAGTCCAGATGCGCGCTTGAAGCGGATTGCTGCAGCGTCTCGCGGATTTATATATGCAGTTTCGCGCACAGGAGTGACAGGAGCGCGGCAAAAGTTGGCAGAGGATGCGCAGAAATTAGTAAAGCGGTTGCGGCGCGTGACCAAGCTCCCGATCGCGCTCGGGTTTGGAATTTCGAATGCGGAGCAGTTTGCCGAAGTCGGCAAATTTGCGGACGCGGTGGTAGTGGGCAGTGCGATTGTGGAAACGATTGAGAAGAATCGAGGATGCGAAGCGGCAGCTGTCGGCGAATTTGTGAGGGAGCTATTAGCTGTCAGCTCTCAGCCGTCAGCTAAAACCTTATAATCGGCACGGCCGCCTTTTCTCTGCGTGGCGATTAACGAAACTTCACACCGAGCACTGTTCGACTTTGCTGATTGCTGACGGCTGAAAGCTGAGAGCGGTTTCCATGGACATCGCAGATTGGCGAAAGAAGATTGACGAGCTTGATCAGCAACTGGTCAAACTGCTGAGCGAGCGGGCCCGGGCTGCGGTGGAGATTGGGCGGCTGAAGCGGGATACGTCCCTACCAATTTATGAGCCAGAGCGGGAACGCGTTGTGTTTGAGAATGTGCAACGGATGAATCATGGTCCGCTGCCGGGGCGAGATTTGGTACGGATTTTTGAACGGATCATGGACGTGATGCGAAATATTCAGAAGGAAGGAATTGGCTCGAAAGCGGACGCGGCAAAGGCGGAAACCGAACTGGATTCGGACTTGAATGATTGAAGGCAGCTATCAGCTATCAGCTATCAGCAAAAGACTGACAGCTGACAGCCAAGGTTTTTCCTATGATTGTCGCCATGCAAGACGTAGCGGACGAGGGCCAGATTCAGCAGGTGATTGAGCACCTGGTGAAAATGGGATTCGAAGTGCACCGGTCAACCGGAGCGCGGCAAACTGTGCTGGGCGCGGTAGGAGCGGGGATCGACTTCGATATCCGCAACCTTGAGTTGCTGCCGGGAGTGCAGGAAGTCCATCGCATCAGCTCTCCATATAAATTAGCAGGCAAAAGCTTTCGTCCCGAGGGGACGATCGTAAAACTGGCGAATGGGATCAGCATCGGCGGGAATGAAGTCGTGGTAATGGCTGGACCTTGCTCGGTGGAATCGCGGGAACAGCTTTTCGCAACGGCGGAAGCGGTGGCGAAGTCTGGAGCGCGCGTGCTGCGCGGGGGAGCGTTCAAGCCGCGAAGTTCCCCGTATTCTTTTCAGGGGCACGGAGAAGACGCTCTGAAACTGTTGCGCGAGGCTGGAGAGAAATTCAAGTTGCTCGTGATCAGCGAGGTGATGGAGATTTCGCAGATTCCGATGATGTTGCCGTACGTGGATATTTTGCAGCTGGGAGCGCGCAACATGCAGAACTTTAACCTGCTGCGCGAACTGGGGAAGGTGCGCAAGCCGGTGCTGGTGAAGCGCGGCATCGCTGCGACATTTGAGGAATTGCTTCTCTCGGCGGAATACATCATGGCCGGCGGGAACTATGAAGTAATGTTGTGCGAACGCGGCATCCGCACGTTTGAAACGTACACGCGAAACACGATGGACATTTCGGCGATTCCAATTATTCACAAGCTGTCGCATCTGCCGATGACGGCTGATCCGTCGCATGGAACGGGCCGACGCGATAAGGTTGCGCCGATGGCGCGCGCGTCCGTGGCGGCAGGAGCGGATGCGCTGCTCATCGAAGTGCATTGCGACCCGAACAAAGCGTGGTCGGATGGCGCGCAGTCGCTCTTTCCGGAACAGTTCGCGAAACTGATGGATGAGTTGCGGATGATTGCGCCGGCCGTGGGACGAAAGATTGCGTGATTGAGTGATCGGGTCATCGGGCGATTGTGCGATGAGTTTCTAGACCGCTTGGTTTCGAATTTGCGATGCTCTTCGAATCGCCCAATCACAAAATCGCGCGATCGCTTAATTCTTTTCTATGCCAATCCGGCAAATCACGATTGTCGGCACCGGCCTGATCGGAGGGTCGTTTGCCCTGGCGATGCGAAAACGCGGGTTTGCCGGGCGCATTGTGGGGTGCGACCGGGAGTCTGCGCTGAAGAAGGCGAAGATGCGCGGCGTAATCGACAACGGATCGGTTGAGCCTGCGGAAGCTGTGCACGGTAGCCAGTTAGTGGTGCTGGCGACTCCGGTGCTTGCGATCGTCGATCTGATTGGACGGATCGGTCCGGGTCTGCCTGCGAGCACCTTGCTGACGGACGTGGGAAGCGCGAAGGCCTTAGTGGCGGAGCGCGCGCTGAGCGTCTTCGGAAAGAATGCAGGGAAGCGATTTCTCGGCGGACATCCCATGGCGGGCAAGGAACACAGCGGCGTGGATTATGCGGATGCCGATCTGTTCCAAAATGCGGTTTGGTTTCTGACGCCGCTGCCCGGACAGAATCTGCATGAAGGAATATTCGCGGAATTTGCGGGATGGATCGATCAGGTTGGAGCGCGCATTGCGATGCTGCCTCCGGAGGATCATGATCACTTGTGCGCGTGGATCAGCCACTTGCCGCAAATGATTTCGACGGCGCTGGCCGCGGCCCTGGTGGAGGAGTTCGGCGAAGAAGCGCCACTGCTTCCGGCAGGCGGACGTGCGCTGCAGGAAATGACGCGGATTTCGTCGAGTCCCTATTCGATGTGGCGCGACATCGCGATCAGCAACAAGCAGAACATCGAGGATGCGCTGTTCAAAGTAGAGCAACGGCTGGCGCACATCCGGGAGAATCTTACAACGCGGCAGTTGGCAGAAGAATTTGAGCAGGCACATGGATTGAAGAAGAGTCGAGTAAAGAAATAAACCCACCACGGAGTCACGGAGCCACGGAGAAGTGTGATTGGTAATCGGTTGGATGTAAGACTTCCTGTTGTTTTCTCCGTGACTCCGTGACTCCGTGTCTCCGTGGTGGGTTTGGGTTAGAATTGCGAACGCGATGAATAAAGTGGTTGCTAATGCGGAGGAGGCGATTCGCGATGTCGGCGACGGCTCGGTCATTATGCTCGGTGGTTTCGGGCTATGCGGGATTCCAGAAAATCTGATTCGCGCGCTGGCACGCAAGGGATCGAAGAACCTGACGACCATCAGCAATAACGCGGGCATCGATGGATTCGGTGTGGGGTTGCTATTGTCCGCCGGGCAACTGCGGAAACACATTGGAACCTACGTGGGCGAGAACAAGTTGCTGGAATCGATGGTGCTCACCGGAAAAGTGGAACTGGATCTGGTGCCGCAGGGGACATTCTCTGAGCGGATTCGCGCTGCTGGCGCGGGAATTCCGGCATTTTTTACTCCTACGGGAGTCGGCACAATTGTGGCGGAAGGAAAAGAGACGCGCGAGTTCGATGGCCGTCCTTACGTGATGGAGCGCTGGCTGAAGGCGGACTTCGCTTTCGTCAGAGCGTGGAAGGGCGACCGGATGGGAAACCTTGTATACCGGAAGACGGCGCGAAACTTTAATCCCATCATGGCGACGGCGGCGAAAGTGACGATTGCCGAGGTCGAGCAGTTAGTCGACGTAGGCGAACTGGATGCGGACTTGGTGCATACGCCTTCCGTTTACGTGAAGCGCATTTTTCAAGGGGAGTCGTACGAGCGGCGGATCGAGAAACGGACGGTGAGGAAATCGAGTACCTAGTACCTAGTACCTAGAACCAGAATAGATTATGGAAAATCCTGGTAAAGATATCGAGAAGCGTGAGCGCATTGTGAATCGGATTGCGCGTGAGTTGCGCGACGGTTTTTATGTGAACCTGGGCATCGGCATGCCTACACTCGTCGCCAATCATGTTCCCGCGGGAATGGAAGTCGTTCTTCAATCCGAGAACGGAATGCTGGGCATCGGGCCTTATCCCGTGGAGGGTCAGGAAGACGCCGATCTGATCAACGCCGGCAAAGAGACCGTCACCGAGATGCCGGGGACGTCTTATTTTTCGAGCGCCGATTCATTTGCCATGATTCGCGGAGGGCATGTTGATTTGAGCGTGCTGGGCGCGATGGAAGTGGATGAGGCGGGCAACCTGGCGAACTGGATGATCCCCGGAAAAATGGTGAAAGGGATGGGCGGCGCGATGGATCTTGTGGCCGGAGCGCGGCGTACTGTGATTGCGATGGAGCATACGACACGGGAAGGCGCTCCGAAGATTTTGAAGAAGTGCACGCTGCCGCTCACCGGCGTGAAAGTTGTGGATACGATTGTGACGGAGATGGCTTACATCCGCGTGACGGAGCGGGGGTTGGTGCTTGAGGAAGTGGCTCCGGGGTTGACGGCAGAGGATGTGCAGCGAGCCACCGAGGCGCGGTTGATCGTTAGCGACAATTTGAAGGTGATGGAGAGTTAGTGCGGGGGCTGATACCCTCTCTTACGCGGCGCTGAAGCGCCGCTCTTTCACCGTATCCCAACCACGGTTTCCAACCACGAACTCCCAACAATCCGAACTGCCCTCAGCCGATCCGACTAGACCCGAAACGGCGCAGCCAGCAACCGAAACGGCAGCGTGATCGCGAGAAAAATAATCTCCAGCACGCCGTGCACCGCGACGCCGACGATGCGAAACGGCAGCAACAATAGCCAAATAAATGGATACGCGACCAGCGCCAGCAGAGCCAGCGGCCAACACATTACGAAGAGTATGCACCACAGGAGGAAAGCAAACACGATGAGACCTCCTTATCTTTCCTACCTAATTGTACGTGCGCAGCTGAGAAAAAGTTCCCGGAGGAGTTTATTCGTAGCGCAAAGATTCAGCCGGAAGAATCCTGCCGGCAGACCATGACGGGTAGAGCGTCGCCACAAAAGAAATCCCGACCGCACCCAGCGCGACGAATAAGCCATCCATCAGGCGTGGAGCGAACGGCACATAATCGATGGAATAGACCTCGGGCGAGAGCGAAATAATGTGGTAATGGCCTCCAACGTAAGAAATGGCATAGCCCAGCAGAAGCCCGATGGCGGTGCCGATCACGCCAATCAGCACTCCCTGTGCGATGAATATGTTTCGCACCTGCGCTTGCCGCGTGCCCATCGACATAAGCACAGCGATGTCTTTCGTTTTTTCCATGACCATCATGATCAGGGATATCAGAATGTTGAGGGCGGCCACGAAGACGATCAGTCCGGTGGTGATGTAGGTGACCAGGCGCTCCATGTTCAGAGCGTGAAACAGGGCTTTGTTCTGCTCCTTCCAATTTGTAGTCATGAAGCCCTTGCCAGCCGCGTCTTCCAGTTGTTGGCCAACGATGTCCGCTCTGTCGATGTCGTCGACCTTGAACTCGATCACTGAAATCAAATCGCCCAGGCCGAACAGGCGTTGCGCATCCGAGAGCCGCGTGAACGCCCACGACGAATCGTAGTCGAAGAAGCCGGAGTTGAAGATTCCCACAACGCGAAAGCGGCTGTACTTTGGGATCAATCCAAATGGGGTCAATTCGCCTTGCGGACTCACCACCAGAACGACGGAGCCAACCGTTGCGCCCAGATTGTCGGCCATATCTTTCCCGAGAATGATCGGCGGCATGGCGGCAACACGCGCGTGCACGCCCTCGAGAGCATCGGGAGATTCTTCGGGGGAATTCTGGGTAGGCGTGTCGACTGCATTGCCAGTAGCAGGATTTTTCAGCGGCTTAGTTTCTGATGAATCAGGGACGGACGGTGGAGAAGTTTCTTCCAGAGCCGCTGCCGAACCTTCCTTTATGGTGTTCAGCAGATCGCCAACCCGCCGCTCGTCCGCTGGAATCATGCCCTTCAGAACGGCACCGCGAGCGCGAGCTCCGCGAGAAATCAGTACCTGCTCAAAAATCGCGGGAGCGGCGGCGACCACATGCGGCTGTTTGGAGAGACGCTCGAGCAAAGGCGGCCAATCCTTGATGCCGTCATCAGCCACGCGGAGCAGGCTGACGTGCGAAGTGGACCCGATCAAGCGCTCTTGCAAATCCTGACGAAATCCGTTGTTGATGGCGAGCGCGATGATGAGCGAAGCCACTCCCGCCGCGACTCCGACAATCGAAATGCCAGTGATGATGCCGATAAACGCCTGGCGTCGCTTGGCTCTTAGGTAGCGGGTCGCGATGAAAAACTCGAAGCGCATGCGTGCTTTCAATCTCGCCTTTCAGCCAAATCGGATTATAACGATAACGGCGGAAAGACCGCGCATGAGTCGCCGCGCGCTCGTGGTCCCTAAACAAAAAAATCAATCCAAAACCCAAGTCTGTCATCTACGAAACCATGGCAACCACAATGCAATTCAGCCTGCCCGAAGCCACAGCAGTTCTCGCTCGCACCCCGGCAACCTTGAATGCACTGCTGCGCGGCCTGCCGAACACTTGGGTGCGCGGCAACGAAGGAGTCAGCAAAGACGGACACAGTGACCAAGGAAAAGATACGTGGAGCCCGTTCGACATCGTAGGTCACCTGATCGGCGGCGAGCTCACCGACTGGATGCCGCGCGCGCGCATCATCCTCGAACACGGCGAAGCCCGCGCATTCGATTCCTTCGACCGCTTTGCGCAGGAAAAAGAGAGTCAAGGCAAATACATCGATCAGCTTCTCGACGAATTCGCCCGCCTGCGCAAAGAAAATCTAGCCGCGCTGCAAGAGCTGAATTTACAGCCCGAAGACTTGGCGCGGCGAGGAAAGCATCCGGAACTAGGAGTGGTAACTCTATCGGAACTGCTGGCGACATGGGCGGTACACGACCTCACGCACCTGCACCAGCTATCCCGCGTCATGGCCAACCAGTATCGCGGCGCAGTCGGCCCCTGGAAAGCGTATCTGGGCGTGCTGCACTGTAACGGCCACGGCGGGTGAGTAACCTCGCTGAATCAGTTCCTGAGTGTTATTGCTCGGCATTTACTTTCTCGAATCCTTTGCGGATCACATCCATCGTATCCTCCGCCAGCCCTAAGCCCGTCAATTCCTCTCTGCTGAACCACCGCACTTCCGCTGCATCGCTGGCAGCCGCAATATCCCCCGCAACCCTGCGGCATAGAAAATCAATCAAAACGTAGTGATACTGCACGCGCTGGTCGGCATCGCGCAAAACCCGGTCGTAGACACCCAGCAGTTCACCGGGTTCAACGGTGAGCCCAGTTTCCTCACGGGCCTCGCGGATGGCTGCCTCGCGCACCAGTTCGCCAACTTCAAGCACGCCCCCGGGGATGGACCACTCAGCCTGCAGCGGCGGGTGAGCGCGCTTCACCAGCACGACGCGGGAGTCTTCAATGATAATTGCGCCCACCCCCACCAGCGGCGCTTCAGGGAATTCGCGTTGCATAGTGCAAAGATTCTAAAGCATGCTCAGTCCAAAGGTTTACCCTGTGATACCCCGTGTTTTCCGTGTTAAAGATTTTGACTTAGTCCGTATGGTTAAATAGTTCTCGCCATGGCCCTCGAAGAATACAAGCGGAAACGAAAATTCGAGCAAACCCCCGAGCCTCCCCCAAAAGTCGAGGCCAAAGCAGGTCACCGCTTCGTAGTCCAGAAGCACGACGCCACACGCCTGCACTACGACTTTCGCCTGGAGATGGAAGGCGTACTCAAATCGTGGGCAGTACCCAAGGGACCTTCGCTCGATCCTGCCGACAAACGCCTCGCCATGCAGGTCGAAGATCATCCGGTTTCCTACTTCGATTTCGAAGGCACCATCCCCGAAGGCAACTACGGAGCCGGCACAGTCATGGTTTGGGACGTTGGCACTTGGCAGCCACTGTCTCCAGTTCCGGTGCAGGGAAAATATGTTCCGGGCACTGACGCTGAAGCCGTCGCCATGCTAGCCAAGGGCGATTTGAAATTCCGTCTAAAAGGCAAAAAGCTAAACGGAGACTTCGCACTCATAAAAATGAAAGGCCGCCGTCCGGGAAGCAAAGGCACGGAATGGCTGCTCATCAAAAAGCACGACGACTACGCTGTCGAAGGCTACGACATCGAAGCTTACGACGAATCAGTGCTAAGCAAACGCAGCTTGGCCGAGATCGCCGGGGATTCAGGATCAAAAGAGTGGAAAAGTCGGCCCGCGGGAGGCGGCAAGCTGAAGGCAGCATGGCTGGCTGATGCTGTGGCGAAACTCGACAAGAAGAAAGCAGCGGAAAGCGGCCAAAAAAAAAAGATCAAAAGCAAGTGAAAACCGCAGAGGTCGCGGAGGACGCAGAGGAGAATAATAGAAAAACCTCGTCGGCGCATGTCGCGCCACCTGTATCCCCCCTCCCGACCGTCAAGAAAAAACCAAAATCCTCGGCGTCCTCAACGTCCTCCGCGGTTTTAATTTCCTCAGGTCCAGTAAAGCGCCCCATGCCCCCGGCGATCCACCCCATGCTAGCCACATCGGTCGACGAGCCCTTCGACGGCCCCGACTGGCTCTTCGAAATCAAATGGGACGGCTACCGCGCTGTAGCCTTCTTTGAAAACGGCAAACTACGCCTGGTCTCGCGCAATCAGAATGAACTTACCCAGCGCTATCCAGAACTCAAAGATCTCCCAAAGTTCGTCCATGCGAAAACCGCGATCCTCGATGGAGAAGTAGTCGCACTCGATGAGCAAGGCCGAGCATCGTTCAGCCTGATGCAGCAGCGCACCGGATTCCGTCCCGGCGGCCGCCGCGGGGCCACCAATGCCGATGTCCCCGTTCTCTATTACGCATTCGATTTGCTCTATCTCGATGGCTACGACTGGCGAAAAGTCCCGCTCGAAGAGCGCAAGAAAAAACTGGCCTCGCTGCTCGACACCGGCGATGCCGTCCGCTACTCCGATCATTATGAGGAGCAGGGCAAAGCACTCTTCGAAATGGCGCGCGCCAAGGGCCTCGAAGGCATCCTGGCCAAGAGGCGTGACAGCATTTATCAGGAGCGCCGCAGCGCCGAATGGCTGAAGATCAAGATCAGGCACCAACTCGAAGCCGTGATCGGCGGCTACACCGAGCCCGAAGGCAGCCGCGCACATTTCGGATCGATCGTGTTGGGACTCTATGACAAGCAGGGACGCCTGATCCACGTAGGCCAAGCGGGCAGCGGATTCAACCAGAAGTCGCTAGCAGAAATCTGGAAGATGCTGAAGAAAAGAGAGACAAAGCAAAATCCGTTCTACGGCGAAGTCGAAGCGCTAAGAAAAGTGTACTGGGTAAAGCCGGAACTAGTTGCCCAGATCGAATACGCGGAGTGGACCGACGGCGCCAGCAAAGGCAGCGGACCCAAGCTAAGAGCGCCAGTATTCCTAGGCCTGCGCGACGACAAAGATCCAAAGGACTGCACGCTGGATCAAGAACAAAAACCGAGAACCGAGAACTGACCCCTGACCCCTGACCCCTGACCCCTGACCCCTGCTACTTAATATCCTTCATCGCAAGCATCGTTCCGTAATCGCGTCCGCTGGGGTCAACGGCGCGCGCCACAATTCCAGCAAATGCGTCTTTCACTTCGGGGAACTTCGTCACCAGCGCCTTCATCACGCTAACGTTGTTCTGATAAGTCTGGTTCGTGTTAGAAATATCGCTCGCCTGGTATCGCACAATTAAATCCAGATCGTTCCCCACAACTTCCGGGAAGAGAGCAGTCAGCTTGTAAGTTGCGCCTCCAGAAGAAAGATCTGCGGTCTTCCCATCCGCCGGAAAATCGGCGGGCTGTAGTTTCTGCGAGTCATCGTAAAGTTTGTCGGTGACCGCGGTGCTCATAAACGGCAAAGGCGAAACCAGCGTGCGCGCCACCAGATAATCGAGCCACGCATTATGGAGTTGCCCCTTAGCCTGAGCCTCGTGCGCGCGCGCAATAAACCAGTCGCTATCGTGCCCGGCAAATTGCGCGGCCTTAATGTAGAGTCCTCCAACTTTCCAGTCGGCGCCCACCTGTTGCAGGATCAGCGAGACCGTATAAGCACCCCTGGCCGAAGGCGCATCCAGAATGACCGCGCCATATTTGCCCGGCGGAAGATTATTTAAACTGAAAATTGCGGTATCTTTCGTCTGCCCTTTGCTCCCGAAAACGCCGCACAGAAACTCCACGTGCGGAAGCGCCGCCGTGCCTTCCGCCTCCAGCAGAAACGCCGGACGAAACGTTGCCTTGGACCCCGCAAGCGCTGCCTGATTATCTTTTACCGTGCTTTCGACACTGGAAAAGTCAGCCGCCAGGCTCGGAATCGCATTCTGCCGCAGCGAAGCCGCATCGCCTGCCGCAACAAAATTAAAATATCGCATTCCCGCCGAGTTAAGCGCGCTGCGCGTCGCCGCATCCATATCGCTGGAAGTCAGGCAGCTTTGCGCCAGACCACTCGCCGCGGCAAAAACCAGCAAAGTTGGCACGGCGCAATTCAGCAGCATCCGGCGCCATCCGGTGAACCTCATTCTGCTCGTCATCTTGTCCTCAATCTTGCTTTAGGCAAAATCCGCTTGCGTCCCGCATATGGGAGTCTTTCCACTCCTCAGATGCAAATTGTACCCTCCAGGCAAATTCCCGTAAGTGCATAAGGAAGTGCAACAGTTTGCACATCCACGTCTGCGCTCGGCATCGAACATCTACCTGCAAGAGTGTAAAGTCAATACGTTCTATGAGGTAGGGGATTCTCAGGTTGGCGGCCAGCAGCTACCGCGGGTCCAAAGCGGTGCTAAAATTGCTCTAATCCATTTACCGTCTCCCAGATATGGTAGTGAGCAAAGATCGCAGTGGAGGGGTTTTCATGAGCACGGGATTGAGATTCACGGGGTTACTGATCGCAGCCGCCCTATGCCTGCCAGTGGCAGGACGCGCTGACACGCAAACCACGCCGCATCGCGTGCACAAAGTAAAGAAGCAACAACCTTTACCGCCTCCACTGCCTTCAGGACCGCAAGGCCCTGTACCTCAGATTCCGCTGGATGTGATCGCGCCCGTGGCGCCCCAGGTCACCTATCAGGACGGCCAGTTGACGATCATCGCTCCCAACTCCACGCTCGGTGACATTCTGCGTGGAGTGCGCAAGCACACCTCTGCCGATATCGAAATCCCGCCGACGGCCAATGAGCGCGTGGTCACGCGTCTCGGCCCCGGCCCGGCCCGAGAAGTGATGGCCGAGCTGTTGAACGGATCGCGCTTCAACTACATCTTGCTCGGCTCTCCGGAGAATGCCAACCAACTCGTGCGCGTCGTGCTCGTAGCCAAGACATCCGACACGCCATCTACAGACGCTGCCGACAAAACCGGCACTCCAGCCGTAGCAAAAGCTGGCGGGGATGCTCCCGAAGATCCCGCCGATGACGCCGCCGACGACAACCCTGAGCCCGCCGCAGAGGCAGAACAACCGCCGGCTCCTGCAGAACAGCCCGGCCCAAAAACTCCGCAACAAATGCTGCAGGAAATGCAGCAGCGCCAATTACAGATGCAGCAGAATCCCGGTCAGCCGGGCATCTATCCGCCGGGCCGTCCCGGTGCGCCAGTTCCGCCAGCACAACCGGCCCCGCAACCAGACTCGCAACAGTAGCCTTGTGACGTTGAAAGGCCGCGGCTTTCAGCCGCGCCCGCAAGCTTTCGGATGTGGAAGAGCGGCGCTTCAACCCGCGCTTAACGATGTGGAAGAGCGGCACTTCAACCGCGCCCAATAATGTGGAAGAGCGGCGCTTTAGCGCCGCGTAAGATTCAAAACAGATGTGGGCTTTAGCCCCCGCGCGAGCCCTGATTAAGGCTGATTCCCGGCGCCGGAACGCACAGGCGAAGCCATCTGCACCGCTCTGCGGCCACTCCCCGCCACTTCGGCATAAGAGCCGTTCAAAGCTTTCTGGAGCAAATTCCAATCGCGCGTGATATCGCTCTCCGAAACCTTCGGTGGATTCCCCCGCCGCAACTCCGCGTGCAACCGCGCCTCAAGAAGCTGCGCAGTGAATTGCTCCGGAGCGTCGGTGGCAAAGATGTTGCTCCCCGCAACGCCCACATTCACCATTTCCTCACCGACCCGAATCCGCAGAACCGGACGCCCCTCAGCATCCAAATCCGGAGCGGAGTTGTGCAGCACACGCTTCCATTTTTCCACGCGTACAACCGTCTGCGCCGAACCATCACCCTGGCTCACATCAGCATGCTTCGGATCAGAGTGGTTCACCTCAGCACGCTCCGGCTCGGAGTGATTCAAATCGACATGATTCAAATCAAGATGATTCAGCTCGCTCAAATAAGCGCGCCGGTCCTCCGCCCCAATCGGCGGCTCCAGATCGCGCCCGGCGCTATAAACCAGCGCGTGCTGCGAAGGATTAAATCGTCCCGCGCCAGTCCCAACGTAAATCGCCACCACGCATCCCGCCAGAATTGGATTCACCACCGCAGTCGGCACAATATATTTCTTCGATTTCAGGAATGATTCCACTACTCCATGCACCGGAGTGCTGCGCGCCGCGCTCCCCGGCACCTGCGGAATCACAAATCTCGAAAACGCCAACTCCTCATGCCGGCCGCTGAACCTGATCAGCATCTTCGCCATCTGCTTCGGCGTGGTCATTCCGGCGTCCGCAACAATGCTGCGATGCAACGCCTTCGGATAGTAGAAGTTCACCACGTCCTTGGCAAAGTCGGCGCAGTTGCGGTACGTGATGTGAAAGTGAGAACGATTCGCCGCCAGATTGTAGCGCTCAATAAAAGCTGCATCCTGCTCCGGAGAAGTTTCGATTTCAAAGCCGTAAGCCGCCCGGTCATAGGCCGACCCAATCAGTTCATACCAGTTTCCGCCTGGAGCTCGCCCATCATCCCGATCCGGCGCCACCATCTCTAAATACTTCCGGCGGTATTGGTCCCGCAGAAAATACACCATCTTGGGATCGGAAAACAGCGGAATGTCCTCCGGACGATCCACCGCGTAAAGATAAGGAATCAGCGGGATCGCCACCCAGTCATACCCGCCAACTCCGTCGTAGCGGCTGATAACTATTCCCAATTCTCCAGGCGCACAAGGCCGCAACACCAGCGGCGTCTCGGCACAAACCCCAGACAAATAAACCGCCGCATGCCCCGTAGCTGTAAAAAATCCCAGATGCCCGTAAGGCTCTTCCAGCAGAAGAGTAGCTGATGCTCCAGCCAAACCGGCGCACGCCAGCAACAGCACGAACAACGTGCCCACCGCGCGCCGTATTGTCCCCAGTCCAGGCATAGCTTTCCCTATCAATACGAACCCCTTCTTAATAGATTAGTTGCCAAAAGCCAGAAACGCGAGTTACGGAAGTTAAATTCTCGTAAGCACTTCGGCCTACAGCGCGCACCCGATAGAAAAGTCAGCAGATACGGGAGTGTAAACAGCGCATTAAATCCGCATCAACCAATGCCATTCCCACAAAGGTTTACCCCGTGCTACTCCGTGTCCCCCGTGGTCGATGATCTTGATTTCCCGTCCGCGCCGCTGCCCTTCAAACGGGTTAGCCAGTGGATCGGAGGGCCGTCTCCGGATGGTAGACACTCGGCTTATCTCGAGGGAATTGTCGATGACAACTTTTGGCTCCTCGAAAAATCTAACTCCACTAAGGTCTACCCTGTGATCCTCTGTGACCCCTGTGTTGAAGATTTTTCTTGATCGTCCACGAAGCCATCGTCCAACCAACCCGTTTCTCGAATTCCCTTGACTCCAATCCCCAACCCTGCGACCATATTCTCTACGCAGTAGCTCTTTGAAAATTGAATAGCAATCAGATAACCTTCGAGGAATCAATATTTTGCGGACGGCTCGCTGATCCCAGAGCACTTAGTCGACGCCGTACCCCCTAAGTCCTTTGAATGGAATATTTTACGGGCAAGTTCCTTGTTTTCAATATTTTACGCGGATTAAAACAGATCGGAACGCTGTATCTTGCTGATTCCAGATATTTTACGAGATCGGCCCCCAAAATTTTTTCACGGGATCTAACCCATCTTCCGGATAGCCCAGGTAGCACTCTCGGCCACCACGGCATCCTCATCCGAAGCCAATTTTTCGAGCAGCGGAATGAATTTCCGGTCTCCGCTATTACCTATAGCTATTATGGCATTGCGCCGTATGCCTGATCGCTTAGCCCGCCGAACCGGCGACCCACGAAATGTTCGCCGGAAGTCTTCCTCGCTAATTTCAGCCAGCCACTCCAGCGCAGGATTCACCAACTCGTCCCGCGGTTGCAGATCGGCAGCATTCGTCGCCGGAGCTTTCCGGTTCCACGGACAAACATCCTGGCAGATGTCGCACCCAAAAACATGCCGCCCCATGCCAGAGCGCAACTCATCATTCTCAGGAAGCGCGCCACGCTTTTCAATCGTGAGGTAAGCGATGCACTTGTTGGAATCAAGTTGATAAGGCGCGATGAATGCATCAGTAGGACAGGCATCGATGCACCGCGTGCAACTGCCGCAGCGATCAGGTGCGGGCAGATCAGGCGCAAGCTCAAGCGAAGTGAGGATCACGCCCAGAAAGATCCACGACCCAACCTTCTGATTAATGATGCAAGTGTTCTTCCCGATCCATCCAATGCCGGCATACTTCGCGGCGACACGCTCGACGATCGGCCCAGTATCGACGTAGCAACGAGTGATGAGGTCCTCGCTTTCACACGCATTCCTCACCGCTGCTTCAACGCGCCGCAGGCGCGGCATCACCGAGTCGTGATAGTCCTGCTGGCTCCACGCGTAGCGCGAGATCCATCCCCGCTCTGCATCCGTAACCTGCGTGGAGTAAGGTTGCGCCGTGTTGTAGTTGAGAGCGCACACCACAACGCTGCGAGCCCACGGCGCAGCATGCGCGAGAGACGCGCGCTTCAATCGGCCTTGCTCATCGCGCGCCTCCAGGTACTTCATCTCGCCAGCGTGCCCCTCGGCAATCCAGCGTGGAAAGTACTCCAACTCCGGAGCGTCATCCACCGGAGCGACACCGACGAGTTCAAAACCGGCATCCTTAGCGGCCAACGTCACCGCAGCCTTGATTTCAGCGGCTGAAAGCATGATGAATGAAAGCAAGAAGCAATGTTGCTCGATCCGTCAAAGCAAAGCTGAGGGTTCCAAATCGGAACCGCACCTCAACTTTTATGGCGGTTCAAACATTTCCTCAGCATGATCAGCGTATAGGCTTCTGCTTACAGAGTCACGCCAGACCCTGCAGACGATTCAGAAGCGGCGGGAAGCAGCCTAAGAGTTTCTTCTGGGTGTCCTACACTCGCATGCCCCGCGCGGAACATTGCGCGGGGCTTTTTTGACCGCGCCGACAGGGATTCCAGGACCCGCCCAAACCTCGTTGAGGAAGATCCGCTGGAGTCCCTGGCTAAAAAGAGCCTCCAAAAAACGACTCCCGCTTTGTAACGATGGCCTTCCGGCTTTCACTATGAGAGTGGGTTTGCGCCGGGGAACATTGCGCGGGGACTTGTTCCTGGAAACACCTGGCCGATTGCCCGACTCGCAACGGCACCATGCCGGGTGTAGAATCCTTGTCTTCGATACTGGGCCCTGGCAACATGCTTTACGGTTGGGAGGGTTTCATGCCTGTTCATCTCAAGGGAACTGCCGGTCGAGGATTTCTCTCCGCATCGCTGGCGCTGCTCTTGTCCCTCGGTGTTCCCGCCCAGGACCAGACTACTCGCCCGCCATCCGGGATGATCCCTGGCAGGAGTGGCGACAGTTCTACATCCGTCACCGCGTCACGGCAGCCTTCCATCAAGGGAGGACATCAGGCAGAAGTCAACCCTGGACGCACCCCGCATGGTTCCGGTGATGGTCCGGCAATCGCGGCTGCAGTGGGCCTAGCCGCTGCTGCGGTGATCACCGGCGAGATCTTCGCGCACCACCCAACACCGGAAAAGCTCGGCAACAAGGGGCCGCAAGTTCCCAAAGAGTTCGACATGAACGGATTTGTGATGAAGGGCCTTGTGCAAGGAAACTGGCCAATCGTGCTCGACTTCATGATCGACTCTCCAGGCTTTGCACAGGTGGACATCACCGCCGGAAAGCGGCACTTTCTGGTCAGGATGCACAACGACCCAAACCAGCGCGGCTACGCCAAGATTCGCCTCCCGAAATACTTCGGCTCTAAGCCGCAGATCGCGACCTACAACGTTCGCTCGATGCCGGTCGCAGGCAGCAAGGACCCGGCACCAAGGCTGCGCGTCTACGGTTTCGGAGCTGGAGAAAAAGCTGTGGGCTCGGTCGCCATCGATCAGTTGACGTTTCAGCCCGCGACCATTCATCCCAAGGCGAATGAAGTCGCAGACTACGGTTTCCATGCTCATTCCGCTTTCGATAGTGTGAGGGCCGGGTTCATTTTCACAACCCTGAATAATGGGAGCGTGCTGGTCCAGAAGGATCAGGAGCAAGAACTCGCTCCGGTCCCTGAAGGTGAAAGAACCAAAGGGACATGGAAAGGACACCCGGGAAAGGCTGGGGAACACATGCTGCAGATCCGCGCGTGGCGCGGCCTACAGAGTGGTGGGGACTGGGTGGTAGCCTGGTCGCCCGACATCGTCGATGTCGTCAAATAGTTGGTTTGTGGGAGGGCGCTTGGCCAACCTGAAGCAATTATGGAATACATCTCTGCTGTTTCGGAGGGTCACTGCCGCGTCTATTTTCGTTCTCGCAGCTCTGCTCGTCTATCTTGGATCTCACATTCCACGCTCTGTCTCGCTGCCGCTCGACGACCTGAATGCCAGGAGCACAGCTCGCATCCGGGAAGAGCAGATTGTCATTCAAAAGCCGGACATCGCACCGGGCGGCCTGATGCTTTCCTACGTTGGAAGTACGAATCAAGTTGTTAACCTTTGGCTGGAAAATGCAGTGCTGGGCGACGGAACTCAACACCTGCTGTTTCCGCATTCGGCAGCACTCGCGCCTGCAGAAATCGGCTACACGACCGGCGACGCGGCCGGCACAACCAATTCGGGCGATACCTGCCACACTACCATTGAAATTCGGCTGGCAAAAGACTCGGCTCCGCTCGATGCCTTGACGCTTTACCAGACTGATGAAATGGCCGGCGCACCCCGCTACCGCCAGGTCGTCATGGAGGCAGGCGCAGCCACCATGGCGATCACGGTTCATACTGATTCTCCCGCCGAGAAAAACGGGGACGGGATGGGGCTGTTGAGTTGTGATAAACGGCTTACGGTAGCCGATCGTCCGCAGGTCAAGCTGCCTCCCATCCCGCTAACGATGTTTGTGTCTCGCGGCAAGATTGATCTGCACTTCAATCCTGCGAATCCCCAGCTGTCGATCTTTACCGGGCCGAAGGAGACTTTTGAAGCAGTCTCGCTGGGCGAGAGTACTCTGCGCGGCAGAGGCTTGAAGGTGGTTGCCGCACAACAGTCAATTGCGCCGCGACTTGACGTGCGCAGCGCTTCCGCGGGCAACATTACCTTCAGCCGGTTGGGAATCGGCGAAGCCCTGCTTAGGCTCGACATAGGGGGCGATGCCGAAAGCGCCGTGGCTTATGCCAACGGCCGATCGATTTATAATTACGATCTCATTGACGCGATCCAGAAGAACCCCATCCTGAGCTTCGCCTTCGTGACCGTGCTCGTTCCAGCACTGTGGAGTTGGATCAGAAGGAACTGTTTTCCCAAAGCAAGCGGGCAAGCAACTGCCGCAACTGAAGAACCACCAGCTGAGAAGGTCGCTTAGATCGCGGGCTCTGTCGAATTCAATTTGAACTACCTACGACCTGGTGCGCGGTTTAAATCCCGAGTTTCTTCACTTCTTCGTTGTAATACTTGCGGTAGAGGATATCCCACTCCTGCGAGCCTTCGAGGATGGTGCGCTTCTGGCTTTCGATCTTCTGGCGGGCTGCCTGATCGATTCGCTCTTCGTGATTGAGAAGGTCTTCGAGAATCTTGCGGGTTTCCTGGCGGATGGTGTTGGGGTCTTCGATGAAGTCGACCTCATCCATCTGCTTGAGGGCATCGGCGACGGCTCGCGCCAGCACATTCACTTTGTCGCGGCTCAGTCTCACAGCACCGCCTTGTACTTGCGCACCAGTTCACTCTTTACTTTGCGGAACATCTCCTGGTAGTTGGCGCCGGTCTTATTCATCTCTTCGGCGTAGGCTTCTAGGATCACGCGCACTTCATCGTTGATGCGATCTTCAAGGGTGAGTTCTTCGAGCAGCGCGGCATGGACGCGCTCGGCGACCTTGGGCACGACCGAGGTCTCGATGGCCTTGGCGGCGATCAGTTTCTTGGTAACTTCGCGGGCCAAGTAGCCCACATATTCCTTGGAAAGAAGCATGTGCGGGTCGGACGTCCTGTGTCTGAGGGAAATCGTCTGCGAATCAAAAAGTGTAACACAATGGAACCGATGCGGGAGCGCTGGAACCGTAATCAATGGCAAGCGCATCGATATGGAGACCGCGGATTTCATCCCAGTTAAAGGAGTGGACATGCCTCTCGCCCGAATCGATCTTCTCGAAGGCAAAACCCCTGAGTACCGCTCTCAGGTTGGCTTGATCGTGTACCAGGCAATGCTCGATTGCTTGAATGTTCCGAAGGACGATCTCTTTCAGATCATCACGGAGCACCCTAAAGCTGAACTGCAGTTCGATCGCAATTATCTCGGGGTTCATCGGTCAGAGGACTGTATTTTCTTGCAGATCACGCTGAACGGCGGACGCACGGTTGAAATGAAGCAGCGCTTCTATAAGGCAATTGCGGACGGATTGCACGAAACGCTGAAGGTGCGCCGCGAAGATGTGTTCATCAACCTGGTTGAGGTGTCGAAGGAAAACTGGTCGTTCGGCAACGGCGAAGCGCAGTATGCAACTCCGGCAAGTTAAGGCAGCCGACACACTCACGACGATATTTGTCATTCCGAGCGAAGCGAGGAATCTTGGTTCTTGCCTGCGCCACCGGTACTGCGACCGCAAGCGAACACCAAGATCCCTCGCTTGGCTCGGGACGACAATCATCGCTCACGACGACAATTAATTGTTCGGACAAGGCGGGAAGGCAGTTTTCTGCTGTATCGTCTTACGATATGCTAAGGGTTTGCCGCTGGATCGCGGCACGATACAATCGCGCGGAATAATGAAGAAACTTACTTTGTCGGACTATCAGGCGCTGGCGGAGTTCCGCTACCAGATCCGCCGCTTTCTTCATTTCAGCGAGCAAGTCGTGAAGCAGGCCGGGCTGAAGAGAGGCCAGTACCAGCTCATGCTGGCGATCAAGGGCATACCTGCCGGTGTCCGTCCAACCATTGGCGAGTTGGCTAGCCGCATGCAGATCCGCCATCACAGCGCTGTAGAGCTGGTGAATCGCCTGGAAGCTGGCGGATTTGCGCATCGCACACGTGGCCAGAAAGATCGCCGCGAAGTTTTGCTTGCGCTTACGGCCAACGGCGAGAAGGTTCTCGGCGAACTCGCACTTCATCATCACGACGAGTTGCGGTCTGCCGGACCTGAGCTAGTCGTAGCTCTCCGCCGCATCATGCACGAAGGATAAGGCCAGGGGGTTTCTATCGCTTCTTCTGAGCGGCTTCGATCAGCGGGCGCAATGAATCCACTGAAACGCCGAGTGTGCCGCCGGAGAATCCGTCGATGTAGGCGGAGTTCACTCCGATCACTTCTGCATTGGAGTTGAATACTGGGCCGCCGCTGCCGCCGTGCGCCGTCGGCGCGTCATAGATCAACTTGTCTCCCACAATGTCGCCGAGATGGCCGCAGGTGGTCGACGGACGAATCAGAGACAACGCTGCCAGCTCGCTAGCAGCCGTGATGTCGTTGTGGCGATAAGCCATCCGTTGATAAATGCCGCTCGGCGATTTGGCCACCATTCCGGCGATGCCCATGGGATAGCCGATCACGGTCACGAGTTCTCCGGGCGTGGCTGTTTTCTTTGACAGGGGCAGCGCGGCGATTCCGCGCACCGCATCCTTGTCTTCGATGCGTAGGACGGCGAGATCGCCGGTGGAGGAAACGGTGCCTGGGGTCAAGCTCACAGGTGTGGGCGAACCGGGAAAGAAGACTACCAAACTTTCCAGCATGGCAGTAGCGCCATGATCGATGAGGCCTTCGGCTTCGGCGTCGCCATACCAGGGCTCGGCCACGTGGCGATTTGTCGCCAGCAGGCCGTCGCCTACTAGAAATCCGGTGCCGGAGACGCGAGCGCGAATCGACGGCGACTGGTGTGGAAACCCGACCTGGTATATGCCGTAGATGTAACCGATGGAATTTCGATAGCGATTCAGCACCAGCGCGGGCATCGCCTGCTGTTTCTCGAGCTCTGCTACTTGCCTGGTGAGCTGGGTTACCTGGCGATGCAGTTCGTCCGGTTGCGCGCTCTGCGCAGTGGCGGGGGCGTAGTAGTGGAACATGGCGACGACTCCGGCCAGCATGACCACTGCCAACGCGGCCTGCACCATCTGCTGCCAGCTTTCGCTGACCTCGTGTTGTTGCTGTGGAGGCTCCGGTGCGGACATGCGAGGTCATCTTCCCTTGTCCGGCGGGGCTTTTCCACGGTACGGAAGACGATGTACAGGGGGTGTCGCGAGCGTCTTGAGGATGGCAACGCGGCGCGGCTGGAAGCCGCGCCCTTTCAAAGCCGGACCCGATAGAGCCACCAGTTAGGGTTTTGCGATTCCCAGGCGCTTGGCCATCTCGTCGTAGCGGAAGCCTTTTCCCGCAACGTAGGGCTGCACCCACTCGCCGTCGATGACGAATTGTGGGATGGCTCGCTTGCCGGTGTGCTTGACTACTTCATCGACCGCGCCGGGAGTGGTCTCGATGTCAACGTCTTTGTACGGAATGTTGTGCTTATCCAGGAAGCGCTTTGCTTCGCGGCAATCGGGACACCACGTGGCGGAGTAAACAACGAGATCCATTAAACCCGCTCCAGTTGAGCGACGGTGCGCTCGTTCACGATGTTGCCGGTGTTCAGCGTGGACGCCGGCTCGAAGAGTACGACCCAACATTCTTGCTCGGCGACGGGCCGATGCTCGACGCCGCGCGGCACCACGATGAACTCGCCTTCTTCGATCCACTCATGGCGGTTGCCGAACTCGTCCTCACGCAACTCGTTGTCACGGAACTCCATGCGAAAGCGGCCCTTTACGACGAGGAACATTTCGTCTTCGTGGTCGTGGTGATGGAATACGAACTCGCCCTCGAACTTTACCAGCTTGACGTACTGACCGTTGAGTTCGGCAGCGATGTGCGGCTTATAGTGTTCCGAAAATCTGGCGAACTTTTCGGCGATGTTGATTTTATTCATGATTGAAATCCTCGGGTAAATACGTGCATATCCAGATTAGTACAGAACGGAATTGGTCGCAAAAACGAAAGCCGCCAGCTTTCACTGGCGGCCTTTTGTTTTCTTGTCGACGACTCAGCTCAAGAAGCATCCAAGATTCAAAAACCGGATGTCTCCTGGCTCGAGCGTCCGGCATGCAACGTTACTCGCACACCGCGCTGGTTGTTGACTCGGGTCGTGGCGTTCCAATCCACCTCGTCGGTGCTAACGACACCGCCGCCCCCATGCTCCAGAGTGTAGGTGATGCGGCCGTCTTGGTATTGATAGCTGCCAACTGCGAGCACCGTACCCGAATTCAGGATGAACACCGGTCGGCCCGAGGGCGCCGCCGGAGTTCCGGAGACAGCGCTGGTGGAAACGAAGCTGGCGTAGGAAGCGTGGGGGACTTCCACCGCCGCCGAAACCTTTGTGCTGCTCGTGACCACGCTGCTGCGGATGGAAAGCACAGGCCTGCTGTCATCCGATTCGCGGTACGAATCGCTTTGCGGCCTGAGACTCAACGAGCGCCGCGCGGGCAGGGAAGCCGAAGCGACCTGTGGAAGTTCTACATCATCCATCAAGCGCAGGCTGAGTACGGTCTCGCCTTTTAGTTGAGGACGTGGACCGCGCGCCGGCAGCATGATTACCTTCCAGGGCCATAGCGGGGGCAGCATCCATTCGACGACGTCGCGTTTGGCGTGGCCTTTGCCGTCGATCTTGCCTTCCTTGTCGACTTTGTATCCGTGCGTCGCGATGACCTTCGCTTGCAGGGGCATGTCGCCGGAGGGCAATCCGATGCGATCGAATTGCAGCTTCAGATAACCTTTGCCGACGAAATGTCCGGGATCTTTCGCGGCTTCGAGATGGCCTACGAGATAGCTGCCGCGGGGAAACGCCTGCTGTCCGAACGAAGTTATTCCACGCAAGTGGCAGAGGACTGGGTCGCCGACCTCGACCGTCTTCGAGGAGAGGTTAGGTTCATTCAGGGTGCATTGTAACAGGGTGCCTGCGGGCAGAACGACTTCGCGTGCGCCGGCCGCGGCAGAGAAAGTTAGTAGGGATACGACGAGAGTTGCGCAAACAACACGGCACTTCATACATCCTCCTGGTTTTTGCACGCCCCGGTGGTGGCAGGTTCTGGCGCGAGACCTGCCTAGTGTTGGGCATCTAATCACAGTTTTCTGCTCGGGTCAATTCATTTCCGGCGGAAGTGCCTTCGGGATGCCGCATTCGGGAAATCTGCGAGAGGCTTTTGGGGATAAAAGAAAAGCCGCCAGCTTGCGCTGACGGCTGAAAGCTGAAGACCGTTTTTCTAGCTGTTCTCGTACAACAGCACACCCTCGGTGCTCTTCTCCGCGTCCACCGGACGGTAGAATAGCTTGTTGTCTTCGAGGAAGACCTCGATGAAGGCCGGGCGCGTGGTGATCGTGCCCTGAATCAGCGCCTCGGACAGCGGGTCTTCAATGTATTTCTGCAACGCACGGCGCAGCGGGCGCGCCCCGTAGGAGCGGTCAGTCAACGTTTGGTTGAGGATCCACTTCTTAGCCTCATCCGCAACCGTGACTGTGATCGCTTTCTGCGCCAAGTTCTGGTTGAGCTGGTTGACCATGAGTTCCAGAATCTGGATCAGGTCGGCTTCGCTCAACGCCATGAACAGAATGATCTCGTCGAGCCGGTTCAGGAATTCAGGGTTGAAGGTGCGTTTCACTTCACCCTTCACCAGCTCTTCGACCTTGTTCGAAACCATTTCGTCCTTGGTTGACTGGAAGCCGAAGCCCTCACGTTTCTGCAGGTGACGCGCCCCGATGTTCGACGTCATGATGAGGATCGTGTTCTTGAAGTCGACCGTGTTGCCGAGACCGTCGGTTAGCTGGCCGTCTTCAAAAACCTGCAGCAGGATGTTGAACACATCCGGATGCGCCTTCTCGATTTCGTCGAGCAGGACGACAGAATATGGCGCACGCTTGACACGTTCTGTCAGTTGTCCGCCTTCTTCGTAGCCCACGTATCCCGGAGGCGAGCCGATGAGCTTAGAGACCGAATGCTTCTCCATGAACTCAGACATGTCGAAGCGGACCAAAGCTTTTTCGGTTCCGAACATGAATTGCGCGAGCGTGCGCGCGACTTCTGTCTTGCCCACGCCGGTCGGTCCCAGAAACAGGAACGAGCCGATGGGACGGTTCGGACTCTTCAATCCCGCGCGCGAACGCCGAATCGCCCGGGCTAGCGCGCTGATCGATTTATCCTGCGAGATGATTCGCTTGTGCAGCTCTTCCTCAATGCGCAGCAGCTTCTGCGTCTCTTCTTCCTTGATCGAGGTGATGGGAACGCCGGTCCAGCGCGAGACCACATCTTCGATGTCTTCGCGGCCGACTACACCGGTTGAAGATTCATCGAGATGATATTTCTCGCGCAGCGCGCGCAGGTTCTCGCGTTCCTTGCGTTCTTCATCGGAGTAGAAGCGCGCCTTCTCGAATTCGTGATTCGCGATCGCATTCTCCATGCGATGCACGATGAACTTGATGCGCTTCTGGACTTCGGTGATCTCTTCAGGCTGCGAAGTCTGGCGCAACTTTACGCGGGCGCCGGCTTCGTCGACCAGGTCAATTGCCTTATCTGGCAGGAAGCGGTCGGGAATATAGCGGTTCGAATGCGAGACGGCGAAGTTGATGGCGTCGTCTGTATAAGTGACGGCGTGGAATTTTTCGTAGCGATCTTTGATGCCGAACAAGATCTTGATTGCATCGGTCTCGTTCGGCGGAGGAACCTTGACGGCCTGGAAACGCCGCTCGAGCGAACGATCTTTCTCAATCGACTTGCGATATTCGCCCGGCGTGGTTGCGCCGATGCACTGAATCTCGCCGCGCGACAGAGCTGGCTTCAGGATGTTCGCGGCGTCGAGCGAGCCTTCTGCCGATCCCGCGCCTACAAGCGTATGCAGTTCATCGATGAAGATGATGGAGTTCTGCGACTCCATCAGCTCTTTCATGATGGTCTTCAGCCGCTCTTCGAATTGTCCACGATATTTCGTTCCGGCGACGATCAAGGAGAGATCGAGAGCCAGAATTCTCTTGTCGGCCAGGAATGATGGAACTTCGCCGTCGGCAATGCGCTGCGCCAGTCCCTCGACGATGGCGGTCTTGCCAACGCCGGGCTCTCCGATCAGCACAGGATTGTTCTTGGTGCGGCGGCACAGAATTTGGACCACGCGTTCAAGTTCGCCGTCGCGGCCGACCAACGGATCGAGTTGGCTATCCATCGCAGCTTGAGTGAGGTCGCGCGAAAATTCGCTCAGCAGCGATGACTCACGCTGCCGTTGCGGCTGCGCTTTTTCCTGGCTCGTGCGGGCTAACTCTTCGCGAATGGTTGCGAGGCGTAGTCCGCGCTCGTGCAGAATCTCAGCTGCAAAACATTTTTCTTCTCTTAGCAGACCCAAGAGCAAATGTTCAGTGCCAATATGCCGGTGCGAAAGTCGTTCCGCTTCTTCGGCGGCGTAGGCCAGCACGCGCTTGCACTCGTTGCTCAGCGGAAGATCGACCGAGGTCGACACCTTTTCGCGAATCGTGGTGTGGCCTTCGATCTGCTTGCGGATCGACTCAACCGAGGCATGCGAGCGCAGGAATCGATTGGTGAGGGCTTTATCTTCGCGCAGGAGCCCCAGCAGCAGGTGCTCGGTCTCAATGTAAGGAGACCCGAACTGGCTTGCTTCGTAACGCGCAAAGAAGATGACGCGCCTGGCTTTCTCCGTATAACGTTCAAACATAATGCCCTTCCCCCTTGAACTTGCACGATCGAGAAGAACTTGAATCCGCTCGACCTGCCCCCCAAATTCTTAATGACGTTAGGCCGTATCCTCATTATGCAATCAAACGGCCACCGAACCCAAGTACTCAAACGTTTTTATAATGTTACTGAAGGAACCTGTTCAAAAACCGTTTACTGCCGATTAAACCAATTTCCTGCACATTGTCTTACTAATCTTGCTCTGACCCATCTTAACTTTTAACCAATCTTGTCATCTTCACTTTACGCCGGCAATGATTCCGGCTTAATCTCTTCGACGCGCCCCCGCTCCAGCCGCAAAACCCGATGGCAGCGTCGCGCGAACGACAAGTTATGCGTTGCGATAAGAGAGGTGAGCTGGTGCTCGCGATGTAATCGCGCAATCAATTCGAAAACCGCTTCCGCGGTGTGCCCATCGAGATCCCCGGTAGGCTCATCGGCCAGCAACAACTTTGGACCGGTGATAAGCGCCCGCGCCAAAGCGACCCGCTGCTGCTCCCCGCCCGAAAGCTCGCCTGAGCGGTGATGCCCGCGTTGCTCGAGCCCGACCTCACGCAGCCAGCGTGAAGCTTCCGGCGCCGCCTCTGCCCAGGATCGTCCCCGGACCAGCAAAGGCATGGCCACGTTTTCTGCCGCCGTGAATTCCGGTAGCAGATAGTGGAACTGCCAGACGAAGCCCGCCTCGCGATTGCGAAACTCCGCTGCTGCGTCCGCCGACAAGGCATTCAGTTGCAATTGGGCGCAGTATACGTTACCCGCGGAAGCCTGATCAAGAGCGCTGAGGATGTGCAACAAGGTACTCTTGCCGGCTCCTGACTCGCCGACAATTGCAAGCATCTCGCCGCGCTTCACCTCGAACGACAGATTTTCAAAGAGCACCAGGTCCGATTCGCCGGACCGGAAAACCTTCTTTAATCCTTGAACCCGGAGCAGCGCGTCTTGTTCCGTCATCTGTTCCGCTACCTGTTCGATTAGATGCACGCCGGCGCCGCTTCGGTACATCCCGCGCCTTCCTTAATTGGATGAGGCGGGAACAGTAGAACCCGCCATCTTCTCACAGCAAGGCCCATGGTCGGCTATGGCCCGTTCGAACCATATTGGAGCCTGAATCGAAAATATCTGTTGAAAACGATACTCCGGGGCAGTGCCTTGCGATGTGACCGCCACACGAGTCAGAGTTGGGAGCAGGGCAATTTCTTAGACCTCGACCCCGGCTTCTGCGCCCGCCAGAGCGTGCAGGGACTCGCCATAAGGCGCGCGGGCGATGCCGCGCTCGGTGATGATCGCGGTTACATACTTCGCCGGAGTTACATCGAAGGCGGGATTTTCGATGGACACGCCGTCGGGCGTCATCTGTTTTCCGGCGATGTGCGTGACTTCTCTGGCATTACGCTGTTCGATGGGGATCTTGCTGCCGTCGGGGCAAGCGAAGTCGATGGTCGAGATCGGTGCCGCTACGTAGAACGGAATACCGTTTTCTTTCGCGAGAACTGCGACGGTGTAGGTTCCGATTTTGTTGGCGACGTCGCCGTTGGCCGCAACTCGGTCGGCTCCGACCACGATCGCTCCAATTTTTCCCTGCTTCATCATCGCGCCGGCCATGTTGTCGGAAATAACTGTCGTCGGGATACCATCTTTCATCAGTTCCCAGGCGGTCAGGCGGGAGCCTTGCAGGAAGGGACGGGTTTCATCGGCATAGACGTGAATTTTTTTCCCCTGCTCGACCGCCGCGCGAATCACGCCCAACGCAGTGCCGTATCCGGCCGTGGCCAGAGCGCCGGCATTGCAGTGCGTAAGAACTCCGCCTGCGCTCGGCATCAGCGTGGCGCCGTGGCGCCCCATGGCCTGGTTGGCGGCGATGTCTTCGGCGTGCATGCGTTGGGATTCTTCGATGAGGTCCTGCTTGATCTGCGCAATGGGACGAATGCGCAGTCGCTCGAATTTTTCCTGCATGCGGCGGATGGCCCAGAAAAGATTGACGGCGGTTGGACGAGTCTTGCCAATCAGGTCGCACGCCTGATCGAGGTCGCGTTTTAAGTCGCCTGTGGATTCGGCTTTGGAATTCTTGGCGGCTAATGCAATCCCCATGGCAGCAGCTACGCCGATGGCAGGGGCTCCGCGCACCACCATGGTGCGAATGACATCCGCGACCTGCTCGTGCGTCTGGCAGACTACGTAGGTTTCTTCTGTGGGCAGCTTCGTCTGGTCGATGAAGCGTACGCCTTGGTCAGTCCATTCTAGAGTTTGAATCATGAGTTCGTCGTTGGTCCCTTCGCTTCGCTCAGGGCAGGCTAAAAACAGTCGTTGGTCGTCGGCCAGGTCTACACTTTATGTGCAGCACACCGGTTTCTTGGAGCATTCGTCACTGCCGGCCTTCCGCAAACTTCGCAGCTGGCTGCGACTGCAAAAATAACAGGCGAAGTATCATCCATTTGCATAACGTGCTCGGTGCGGACATCGCGGGTCGTGAAGATGGAAATGAAAGGAGCCGGGGCGGCAGCCTTTTCTACGCTTGGCCTTCCCTTTGCCTCCTCGCGCTCGACGAGGCAAATGGCACCTACAATCTCAAATCCGAATTCACGCGCAGCTTCGATCGCCTGCACTGTGGAGGAGCCGGTCGTGCAGACATCATCGACGATCACTACACGGGCACCCTTCTCGCGAAAGCCCTCGATACGCTGGCCGGTCCCATGCTGTTTTTCGGCTTTGCGCACGAGAAACCCGTTCAGCTCGCCGCTTACAACCGAGACGGCCGTCACGATTGGGTCGGCGCCCATGGTGAGCCCGCCGATCGCTTGCGGCTTCCATCCCTGCTTTCGTATCTCGCCGAAAAATACCTCGCCGGTCAGGCGCGAGCCCTTGGCGTCAAGAGTCGTGGTGCGGCAGTCGATGTAATAGTCGCTGGTGCCGCCCGAAGAAAGCTTGAACTCGCCCAGCCGGAAAGACTTGGAAGCGAGCAGGCGCAGCAGATCCTGGCGGGGAGAATGCATGAAATCTTACGATACCACTCTACGATAACATGGAGAATCGGGTTTCTGCCGCCTCAAACTCGTGTTCTGATCTACAGCCAGCGCGGCCGTGGAAGAGCGGCCCTTCCAGGGCCGCGTCAAATCCCACAGAAGCTCGCGGGCTTCAAGCCCCTGAGGTCGTTTTCTGGTAGTTCTATTAAGAAGGCCGCAACGCGGGCTAAAGCCCGATTAATTTCTGGGGGCTTACGCGGCGCTGAAGCGCCGCTCTTCCACGGTGCCGCACGAGTTCGTCTCCCAGGCGGTCTGCCCGCCTCACACCCGGCGGACATGGTAACCTGAATATTCTTCACCATGACGTCTCGAGGTACGAAATTGCAGAGTGCGCGAAAGCTTTTCTTCTTCCTGCTTGCTGGTTTTCTTCTGACAAACTTGAGCGGTTCCGGGCTGGTTTCGACGGCGTTCGCCGAGGGCACGCGCACCTGGGAACAATCCAAATTTGACGACCTGACTAAAGGCACGGCCACGGGCGTAGCGATTCGCAGCGCGGGCGGCCTCGATCTTGCGCCCACGTTCAAGAGTCTGTATGCCACGCCTTCCACCTACATCTGGGCGATTGCCGCAGACGACGCTGGCAACGTCTATGTGGCCACGGGAGCGCCCGCGCGCGTGTATCGCATCACGCCCGACGGCAAGGCAACAATCATTTTCGAACCCAAAGAACTTCAGGTGCAGGCGCTGCGAACCGGTCCCGGAGGCGCGATCTACGCGGCCACCGCTCCCGACGGCAAGGTCTACAAGCTCGAACACAAGCCGGGCGGCAAGGGACAGCCGGCGAAAAATGATCCTCCGCAGGATGCGGCTTCTGAGAAGGACAAAGAGAAAGATACAGCCAAGCCCACAGCCGATCCTTCGTGGAGTTCGTCAGTTTATTTTGAGCCGGGTACGAAATATATCTGGGATCTGGCCTTGGACAAGCCCGGCAATCTCTATGTCGCGACCGGCGACCACGGAGAAATTTATCGCGTTACACCAAAGGGCGAGCACTCCGTTTTTTTCAAGAGCGATGAAACTCACATTCGCGTTTTGACCTTCGATGCACAGGAAAATCTGATTGCTGGCTCGGACGGCAGTGGACTTATTTATCGCATTTCTCCCGCGGGCGAAGGGTTCGTGCTTTACAGCGCACCCAAGAAAGAAATCACGGCGTTGGCGCTTGATCCTTCGGGAAACATCTACGCTGCGGCAGTCGGTGAAAAGCGCAGTGGTGCGACGAGTTCATCCAGCCTGGCCGCGGCTCTTCTTCTGGGTGCAAGCACGCCGGCAACGACTACGACAACCACGGCTCCGGGTATCTCGATCACGCCCGCGCCTACCGCACCTCAGGCGGCTGGGGCGTTTCCGTTCCCTGGCGGCGGATCCAGCGGCGGTTCGGATGTGTACCGCATCGCGCCCGATGGTTCGCCGGTAAAAGTGTGGGGCTCGCGCGAAGATATTGTGTATGCCCTGGCCTTCGATTCTCAGGGACGCTTGTTGGCCGGCACGGGCAATCGCGGACACATTTTCGCGATCACCGGGCTCGATGAGTTTTCCGACCTGCTAAAAGCGCCGGCTTCGCAAGTCACTGCGTTTGCGAGAGCTCCCGGTGGCGGCTTATATGCCGCGACCAGCAATCTGGGAAAAGTCTTTGTGCTGGGACCGCAGCCCCAGGCCGAAGGCAACTACCAGAGCGATGTATTTGACGCCAAGATTTTTTCCCGCTGGGGACGCGCCGAGTTTCGCGGTGCCGGCAACGTGGAGATTTATGCGCGCAGCGGCAACGTGGATAATCCCGACCGCAACTGGAGCCCGTGGAAGAAGATCGATTTGACGAAGGACTCAGAAACCGGAATTCCGTCGGCGCGCTACGCCCAGTGGAAAGCAGTGCTGCACGCGGGAACGGCCGCGCCCAGCGTGGACAGCGTTGCGCTGAATTACCTACCCAAAAACGCTGCTCCTGAGATCGACGACGTGACCGTTCAGGCCGGCGTTAAGTATCAGCCGATGCCGAGAGTGTCGGGCCTGGGTAGTTCGGATTCCAGCGGGTCTTCGGCGACGCGTTTCGAAGCGGTAACTCCCAGTTCGCACGATCGCGATTCGATTGGGGTGAAATGGACTGCGCACGATGAGAACGACGATCAACTCGTCTACTCGGTTTACTACCGCGGCGACGGTGAGACGCGGTGGCTGCTGCTCAAAGACAATCTTTCGGACAAGGCATACTCGTTCGATGCCAGCCTGCTGCCGGATGGCGGGTACACGGTGAAAGTAATTGCCTCGGATGCGCCATCGCATTCGCCCGGCGAAGCGCTGACGGCGTCTAAGGAGAGCCGCAGGTTTGAAGTGGATACGACGCCGCCGCGCATTGAGAACCTGGCAGCGTCGATAGAGGGTGGGCAGTTGCATGTGACATTTCGTGCGGTCGATGGATTTTCTTCCATCAAGCGCGCGGAATTCTCGGTGGACGCAGGCGAATGGAAGTACGCGGAGCCGGTCGGACAACTCTCAGACTCAAAGACCGAGAGCTACGATTTCAAGGTCATTCCTGAAGCCGCGAAAGATGGCGGAGCTTCTTCGGAGCATGTTGTGGTTGTTCGAGTCTATGACCGGTACGAGAACATGGGCGCAGCCAAGACTTTAATTCGCGGCAAGTGAGTTTAAAGGGTGGAAGCACTTCCGGCGTCTGCGTGATCTTCCGCAATTTGATCTTCTGAAAAACGATCTTCGGCAACGCTCCTCATCGCGCTGAGCTCCCCGGCGCGCCGCAGTTCTGGAAACTTCCATGCCCAGAGCGCAATCACAACCAGCGTTCCGACTCCCCCTAGCAACACGGCAGGGACCGTGCCAAACCAATTCGCCGTCAGTCCTGATTCGAACTGTCCCAGTTCATTGGATGCTCCGATAAAAACCATATCCACGGCCATGACGCGGCCTCGCATTTCATCGGGGGTGCGCAACTGTACCAGCGTCGCCCGAATGATTACGCTGACCATGTCGGCCGCACCAAGGCAAATGAGCGATAGCATCGAGAGCACCAGGCTGGTCGAGACACCAAAAAGAATGGTGAAGATTCCGAAGCCTGCCACCGACCAAAGCAGAGTCGGCCCCGCGCGCCCGCGCAGCGGGCGATGCGCCAGCGCCATGGCCATCACGGCAGCGCCTACGCCGGGTGAAGTGCGAAGCAATCCCAGTCCCCACGGCCCAGTGTGCAGAATCTCGCGCGCATAAACCGGAAGCAGCGCCACCGCTCCGCCTAACAGCACGGCAAAAAGATCGAGCGAGATCGCACCTAGAATCAGCTTCTCGCGCCAGATGAAATGCAATCCGGCGAGGATTGTCTTCAGCGTTGTGGGTTCGCGCCGCCGCGCCTGCGGACGGGTCTTAATACGGAAAGTCGAAACCAGAGCACCCACAGCGGTCAGCATGGCCGCAGCGTAAACCGCAGACGGCCCATGGAACGCCGCGTAAAGAATTCCGCCAAGCGATGGTCCAAGAATTGTTGCGGCTTGGAATGTGGTCGCGTTCCACGCCACAGCGTTGGCGAAGTGTTCATCGGGGACAAGTTGCGGAAGGATTGAGCGGCTTGCTGTTCCGTTGAACGAACGCACTACGCCCAGCAGGATGAGCACGGCATAAATCGGCTGAACCGAATGCGTGGCACGCTGCGCGAGCATCATCAAGAGTCCCGAGCAGAGCGCGTAGCCGGCGTAGCACGCCCCTAGCACCTTGCGCCGGTCGAATCGGTCGGAGGCGTGTCCGGAAACCAGAAACAGCAAGATCCCGGGAAGAAACTGCGCCAACCCGACCAACCCCAGATCGAGAGCGCGCTTGGTGATGTCGTAAACCTGCCATCCCACGGCAACCGCCTGCATTTCGACGGCAGCCACAATGAGGAAGCGCGCAACCTGAAACAGCACGAAGCCCGGATGCGTGAAGGCGATGCGTCCAGCTCTGGAGTCGGAGATGGGCATTGATGTTCTAATGTGCCACAGAAACGAGTCTCCGCACAGGACCATTCCGCATGTGGGGACAGCCTCCAGGGTTGTCCAGGCGAGCGAAGCCCGAGAGCCTGTTCTGCCGTTGCAGTTGGGGACAAGTCGGGTAAACTTGGAATATGGCTGAGCTAGAAGTGACTAAAGGCGTTGTCCAGAAACTCCAAACTATAAGAATTGCCGCGCAATACGAATTTCCGACGGCTGCTATCGATGGCATGCTCGCAGAAATCGAGGCTGGATACGGAACCACTGAACCCGGCCCCGAATCCCCGAAGATCGATCCGTGCAAGGACTAAGAACTGTTGGATGGGCCGCATGCGTGGTCTATTCAACCATCCCAGCGTTTTGGCTCCTGATCCATCCGCTGGCACCGTTTTGGCGTTCGCTCCGGCGATCCCCGTACCGAATTCTCCTTCCCGTCTGGATGGGAATGTGGGCTCTCGTGGCCGCCATCACGGCGCCCTGGCGCGGGGTCACGCTCTATGAAAATAGATGGATGTGGATTCCCGCCGGAATTCTGTTCTGCGGCGGCCTTGTGCTTTATAAACTTTCTCGCGCCGACTTCAGCCTGAGCCAGCTTGGCGGATTGCCCGAAGTCCTGCCTAACCACGGCCATCAACGCCTCGTGATCACGGGCATTCGTGCCCGCGTCCGCCACCCCGTCTACTTGGGACATCTCTTCGAGATGCTGGCTTGGAGCCTGGGCACCGGCCTGGCTGTCTGCTGGGCGCTGACAGCTTTTGCGGTAGCTACGGGGTTTGTGATGATTCGCCTGGAGGAGGCGGAACTCGAAAAGAGATTTGGCGAGGAGTATGTTGCGTATCGAAACCGGGTTCCTGCTGTTCTGCCGAACTTCTTTCCATAATTCAGGCTGTCGTGAAAAAGATGCGAGCGCTGTTCCTAGCTGTCACCGTCCCCATCTTCTGACCACTCTGCATCGTAATCGTGGCAACGCCACGCTGGGCGCTGCACAGGAATGGGCACGCGGAGGAATGCGCTCATGTAGGCGATGGGACGGTCCAACTCCTGGAAGTTCACATCGAGCGACTGGCAGTTGGGACAGCGCGGCCGCCGCCATGACTACCATTTTGGTATCTTTCCGTTTCCCGGATTAAACGCACCTTGGATTTTTCCGCACGGCCTTTTTTGAACACCCTCATGCTTCCCATGACTCTAAACTTCGGGTGGGTGATAAATCATGTTGCTGCCAGAACAACCCTATCCCGTGTTAAAGGAACCGCATCCCGTAGTCATGGAAAATGCCGCCGACGGTGGTCCATCGCCTCAAGCCATACGAACCACCGAGATGGCTAATCTTATGAAGCGACCGAAGGTTCTCCTGGTCGATAACGATGAGAACGACCGTTTACTGACGCGAAGGTCTCTGGAAACACAAAACTGCGAGGTGGTTTTAGCGACTTCCGTTACCGATGCCCTTAGGCAGATCGCCGCGCAGCGCTTCGACGTTCTTATCACCGATCTTCACATGCCAGATCCCGGTGACGGTTTTGCCGTGGTAACCGCGATGCGGCACAGCCAACCCAACGCGTTGACCCTGGTGGTTAGTGATTTTCCCGACGTGCAAAAGGCGATGAACGCCATTCTTCTGCAGGCCGACGAAGTTCTGGTGAAGCCCTTCGATGCCACGCGGCTTCCCCGGCTCATGGACAAAGGGAAGCTAACGTCGCTGCCTTCTCCGCGTCCAGCCAAGGAAGGCGCCGCCGCCATTCTGGATCGCGACGCCGCCATCTTGATCGAACGTTGGCTGGAACGGGTGAAAGGAGTGGAAGCATTGGCCGCCCTCCCGATTTCAGCGGAAGAACGCAGCGCATATCTTCCAGCAATGATCAAAAGCATCACGGCGCGGCTGCGCGGCACCCGCGATATAGAAGCGATTGACAGTGCCAGCCCCGCGGCTGTAGCGCACGGACAAAGCCGCTATCGCCAAGGCTACACCGCGCCCCTGATCGTGCAGGAATCGCGACTGCTGCAGGTTAGCATCTTCGAGACCATCCAACGTAACCTTTCCACCGTGGATTTCACCTCGGTACTGCCCGACATCATGATCATTGCGGACGAGGTGGACTCTGAGTTGAAACAAGCCATCGGCAGCTTTTTGGCGGCGCAGCCGGAGGGAGCATCCGAAGCCTCTGCCTGAGATTGCGGTGGAGTCGCTTTGCTGCCGATCGCTTTCTTAGGTATGGGATTCGGTCCCGCCGTCGTCGGCCCACTCCGCATCACACGCATGACAACGCCAAGCCGGCCGTTGCACGGGCATAGGCAAGCGGAGGAATGCGCTCATGTAGGCGATGGGACGGTCTAACTCCTGGAAGTTCACATCGAGCGACTGGCAGTTGGGACACCGCGGCTGTTCGTAGAGTCCGATGCCCTGCACATAGAGGCCTTCGAGAATCGGCTCGTCCAGAAGCTTCTGTGCGTTCGCTGCATCGGCGGCGTGGACGTTGAGTTTGATGCCGCCGATGAAGTTTGAAATGAACCAATCGAGCCGGACGAGGTTGTCGTCGGCTAGAAAACATTCGATGCCGGATGACTCCAGACTGCCTTTCGCGAGCAGCGCTTCCGGCAAATCGCGAAACTGCCGGATCGTCACTAGCTCTCGCATTTCGATTTCCTGCCGCGGCTGCTTCGCAAGATCGTCGGCATATTCGAGATGCCGGTGGTCCATTTCATCTTCGAGCGCGTCCCAGGCTAGCTCGGTCAGAGACTCTGCGCTCTGGGCGAGCATTTGCAACTCTCCGTCGGTCATGCCGGCGTAGTTCGCCGCGAGGCGGCGTCGCTCGCGCTGTTCGTCCAGGTAGGATTCGTCCAGATAGGGCACTGGGCAAGGATACTGCGATTGACCGCAGTCGGCCAACTGAACATTTTAGGGATGGGGTTCGCTGCCACCGTCGGCTTCACCATCTTCCCACTCGGCGCGGCATGAATGGCATCGCCACGCGCGGCGATGGAAGGGAACTGGCACGAGTATGAGGCTGGCGTAAGCCGCGGGATCCAATTCCTGAAAATTTACGTCGAGAGACTGACAGTTCGGGCAGCGCGGCTGCTCGTACTCCCCAACTCCTGGTACATCGAAATTGTCCGGAATTGGCTGATCGAGGATGCTATTCGCGGCCTCAACATTTTCCGGATCGACGTTCAATTTAATTCCGCCCATCAAGTTCGACCAGAACCAGTCCAGACGCACGATGTTTTCATCCGTCAGAACGGCGTCAATCCCTGCCGACTCGAGGCTTCCTTTGGCCAATAATGCTTCGGGCAAGTCTCTGAACTGGCGAATCGTCACCAGATTCCGCAGTTCGAATTCGCCATCGAGCGACGAAGGCTCGGACATCGGCTTTGGTGGAGGCGGGTCGCCGGGCATGACCGGCGACTCTTTCCGGGCGATGATAGGAGCGTCCTCCGTGAGGTCGACGCCGAGACCTCTGCGCGCAATCTCCGCTTTCAAGGCCTCTCGCGCCAGATCGGTGAGTTCATAGGCTTGCGTGGCGACCTTCTCCAACTCACCGTCCATCTGGCCGGAATAGAAATCGATGAGTCGCTGTCTCTCCCGTTCGGGATCAATTCTCGCCATGGCGCGACATCATACGTCAGAGGGGTGGTTTACAGGTAAAAGAAATTCGTCTTACGAAACGCTCTCAGCGCATTCTGAATCCGAACGTGAGTGCGTGCGAACGATGAGCAGGCCAACCATAGCCGCGCTGACCAGCATGACTACTCTTATGTAGAGGCCGGTGTGAAAAACCTGGTCGCCGGCCGCGGTCCGTAGAAGGCCTGAGCCCGCGCTGATGGTGCAGAATGCGAAATAGATCTTCTCCATCCATCCGCGGGAAATTATCAGGAGCCACAAAAGAATGGACGAGACTATGGCAAAGATTCCGCAAAGAATCCATGTGCCAGGGCGCACCGCGGACCTTATCCAGACGCCGGCAGCGGGAGTGGTTGCGACCATCTGCCGCACCGCAATAAGGAGGAACACGAGGGAGTGAGCGAGCGCGACTATCGCGCGCTTGCGGTTCGTAAGAATGGAGAATCCATCCATGCTGAGGATACTGTAGCGAATTAACGGGCTTGAGGCTGTGACGTACATCACGCGAGGGCGTCAGACCTCGGGGGCAACGCCCGCTTCACAAGGCAGGAGCGTAACGCAGCGCCGAAGGGCTGCTCCACCCTCGCTCCGCTCCACCCTCGCTCCGCTCCACCCTCAGTTCGGGCTGTGGGATACGGGCTTCTCCTGCAACAGCAGTGCCGTGGCCTGCACCCGCCGGTCAGAGTGGAACCAGCGTTGCACTACATTGCCGCACAGGAAGTTGGCCAGTGACAGCAGGCTCATTCCCTGATGGTGAACCATCCAGGATTGGACTAGCTCGTAGCTGGCACCGAAGAACCGGCGGTGAGAATAGTCGGCGGCCTCATAGAATCCGTAAGGACCGAACCATCCCTGGGTTTGCATGCGATGCAGATTGCTCAGTGCGCCCTTGGGATCTACGCTCAGAGCTAGAACAGTAGAATACGGAGAAACGATCAGGGGCTCCGATCCGTTCTTTCGAAGCGCGAGGCTGGGCACGCCGAACGCCTCGTAGTGGTAATCTCCTGCTTCGTTGCGCTTCGCACACGCCGATTCGGAGATGCCCCAGAGAATATGTTTCTGAGTGGCGTAGGCCTGTTGCGAGCGCACAGCCGCCACGCTTGCGCGGTCGAGCAATGTGTTGGGATAGGTACGCATCCAAATCGAAGGCATTAAGTATTCGAACATGGTGCCGGTCCAGGAGAGCAGGACCGGGCGTCCGTGATCGCTCGTGTAAGGACGGTCGAGGCGGAACCAGCAATCTTGCGGGATGTCTTCTTTGGCGATTGCAATGAAGACCGCGGTGCGCGGTTCGGTGGCCAGCAAGTTGTAGCAATAGGGTTGGAGTTCTTCGGAGCCCGCGTCGAAACCGACAGACAAAAGCAGGCGCTGTTTATCGAGCAGGAAACCGAAATCCATGGCGTTCGCAAGATCGCGGGCTTGTTCGCTGATTTGCCGCAGATCGTCGATGAGCCGGAGCGCATTTTGCCGCGCTTGCGCTAGCAGAGGCTTGAGACCTTCGCCGCTGGATGCGTCACCATTTCGAGCTGATTGCAGCGTGTTATCGAGACGTGCTTCAAGTTCTGAAATAAAATCTGGCAGTTGCTGCAGGGGGACTTTGTCTGCGGGGTTCGCAGCGTCTGCCAATTGCTTTTGCAGTAGCTCGAACTCCGGAAGCATCCAGGGCAAATAGCCCCGCACTACTTCGCGGATTTTCTGGACTCTTAGGTGCGTTTGCTCGCGGAACCACGCAATATCCGAATCGTCGGCAGGCTTCGCGCCAGGCTTCTTGTCGTCCAGAACTTCTTCGGAAAAATTCAACACCGACGTCAGCCATTCTTTACCTTCGAACTCTTCTTCGCAGCGCGAGAGTACGCTCTTCGGCAGCGCGTGCAACTTGGCGAGAACCTGAAGATGGTCGAGCAAGCCCCCGGCTAGCGCCCTCGAAACCAGCGGTCGGCGCAGGTGATCGAGACATCCCTGCTGCAACGTCCAGAGAGAAGCGACTAGATTGCCGCTGTCGACTGAAGAAACAAAAAACGGAGGCTTGGCTTCGAGAGTGCGCGTCTCGTACCAATTCAACAGGTGGCCGCGATACTTGCGAAGGAGGGTTATCGTATCAAGACTCTTTTGCGTGAGTTCTGCTACCTCTGGAACCGTGAGATAGCCGAACTCGTTTGCAACCTGCCTTGCATTCAGAAGAAGGCCGACGTTTGTCGGAGAAACGCTGGCCGCGACTTTTCGCGGACACTCCTCGATATTGTCGGGCACGAGCCAGTTGTGCTCCTGATTGGAAAACTCCGCGAAATAGCGCCAGGTATGCAAAGCAGTCTTGCGCAGAAGCGTGACATCGCTACGCTGGAGTTCCGGCGCCGCTTCCAGCGGAGAAGCGTCTAGCCAGTCCACCATGAACTTGCTGCACGCCCACAGCCCAAGAATGGGAGCGGCAGCCAGCAACGATTCGGGGCGTACCCACCAAATCAACAAACCCAGCCCAATGGCGAGAAAAGGCATCCAGTCGATAAAGCGATCGACGGGAGTGCGGCCTTCTCCCAGCTCCGCTTGCGCGGCGGTTTCCCACTCGAGCATGCGCTCGTGCGTGATCCGCCGCACCAGCGTGCGCACAACGGCGTCAAGCGACAACAACGTCTGGTGAGCCAGCAGGGTCAGCGTAAGCAGGACCGTGAAGTTGGCGGAAAACAGATTGCTTAGAGCGTCGCCAGCCATTCGTAGCTGGCGTGCTGCGACGGCGCGAACTATTCCAAAACCAAATTCTACCCATGCTGGAACAAACAGAATGCAGATTGCGGCGAGCGTCCACAGCACGGGATGGCCCATCACGAGCCATCCAAATAAAAGCAATACAAAGGTTGCTGGTTCGACGAGGCTGCGGCGCAGGTTGTCGAGGATCTTCCAGCGCGAAACCAGCGAGATAGGATTCGGAACTTTCGCACCCGATTCATCGGGCACGAGATCGGTCAACCATTCCACAATCTGCCAATCGCCGCGCAGCCAACGGTGTTTCCGACGGTTATAGGCGCTGAAGTGCGACGGATAGTCCTCGATCACCACAACATCTGTCGCAAGTCCGACGCGCGCATAAGCGCCTTCGATCAGATCGTGGCTCAGCAGGGCGTTGCGCGGGAAGCGGCGGTTCAGAACCCGGAACATGGTGTCAACTTCGTAGATGCCCTTGCCGGTAAAGCTGCCTTCTCCATACAGATCCTGATACACATCGGAAATCGCGCGTGTGTAGGGGTCGAGCCCGGTTTCGCCGGCGAAGATGGCTGCCAGGCGTGAGCGCGTGGTCGACCGCACACTGACCCCGACGCGGGGCTGCAAAATTCCGTATCCCGCGACCACGATATTCTTTAGCGGGTCGATGATCGCCTGATTTAGAGGATGCGCAAGCGCTCCCACGAGCCGATGCGCAGACCCGCGAGGCAGTTCAGTATCGGAGTCGAGCGTTATGACGAAGCGGACATCGGGGAGGATCGAGAGATCGCCGACCTTCACCGGGAAACTATCGTATTGCTGACGCAGCAGTTGATTGAGATCGAGGAGTTTGCCGCGCTTGCGCTCCCATCCCATCCATCCTCGCTCGCGCGGGTTGTAGACGCGGTGACGATGGAGCAGGAAGAACGAACCCATATTCTTGCCGGAATATCTTTCATTGAGTTCGCCGATTAATTTTTCGCACAATGCAATCAGCGAATTTTCTTCGGGAGCGGGATGAGGCGTATCCGGCAAATCCGAAACCAGCGCGAAGTGCATATTGCGATCGTGATTGCCGAGGAAGCGGACCTCCAGGTTTTCAACCAGCGTGTGCACTTGTTTTTCACTGAGCAGAAGCGTCGGAATCGCCACCAGGGTCACGCAATCGTTCGGGATACCTTTGGAGAAATCGAGCTTGGGCAGGGCTTCGACTTGCATCAGGTTGGTGGTCAGATAGTTCATCAACTGAACCGCCGCCTGGGAACTTGGCAATAACAAAATCAACATCGAAAGCAGCACGAGTACCAAAGAAGTCGTGGCTGCAGTCAGTATCCATAGAGTCCCAGAGATGATTGCGAGAGTCAGGACTGAGACCCCGAAGAGAAGGAATTCATCGGGATGCCTTCGCAGCCATGCCCGGAAACGTTCCCCGAAGGTTGGATGAAAACCCACTCGTTGGCAGAGAAGTTCGTATCCTTCGTTCAGCAAATAGAAGCCAATGTGGCTCTCTCGTAATCCGATGCGGGGGTCGCGGTATTTCCTTTCGTGAGCTTGCCGAGCCAGCGCGAGCGCTTCTTCTGCAACCTCTAACTCTGTTCGGTCGGAACGGAGAGCCACTCTCGCGACCCTTTCGCGATATACGTTTCTGGTTTCGACGTCGAGTGCGGCATAGACTCCAGCGGGGTCTTGACGCAGAATCGCATCGAACGGTACCAACTGTTCGAGAACGTCCGCCCAGGAAGCTTGCATCACACTTTCAAGGCTTCGAATGCAGGTGGTGACGCGTTTGTGCGGCTTATTCGGGGGATCTTTTATGAGAGCGCTGCCTCGAGTGGCAATCTCTTCCAGCAAGACCAGCTTCAGTGACGGTACGAGCGCGCCAATCTCATGAAATTGGAGAGGCGTAGTTTCCTCGAACGCGATGCAAAACTCGGCGAACTTGGTTTCGCTGAACGTAAAGTCAGTCTCATCGAAAAAACCCTGAGAAATCGCCAGAACTCTTGGGATGATCTCGCCGTTGCTGGTGACGTGGGGAAGGTCTGTCAGCGGACCGAGTTCGCTGGCCGCGCTGCGTGTTCCCGAACGAAGCAGTTGCGCATTGTCACGGAGCCAAAGCAAATCTTCGGAATCGGGAGCCTTGGCAAAGGCCGCATCCACGTTCTTGAATATTGCGTCGAAAGTTTGTGCCAGCTTTCGACAGCGATGCGAGAACGTGTCCGACGAGGTTCCGGGCATCCAACCCAGACTGGAGGCGAGTTTTGTCGCGGCACTGTTTATCGGCCGAACCTCTGCCCCAGCGTCGGCAGAAGAAAGCGCTTGCTCTTCTTCTCCCATGACGCCGAGGGTCTGAGTTTTGGGAACCATGTTTTACTTTCGTCCTACCGTGAAAAACTTGTCTTTCGATGCTTACTTCATCATCTGTAGCTTGCCGCCTGCAGTTCGAACATTTCCGCATAGCGGCCGCCGAGATTCGTCAGTGCATCGTGGTTTCCTTCTTCTGCGATGCGTCCATTTTCGAGCACGACGATTCTATCCGCCATCCGTACCGTGGAGAACCGGTGGGAAATGAACAAGGCCATTTTCCCCGTAGTTAATTCGGCAAAGCGCTGAAAGACTTCATACTCGCTGCGCGCGTCGAGCGCCGACGTGGGCTCATCGAGGATCAGAACCTGCGCGTCTCGCAAGTAAGCGCGAGCCAGCGCAATCTTCTGCCATTCGCCGCCCGAGAGGTCGACTCCGCCATCGAAGCGCCGGCCCAGCATCTGCTCGTATCCGGAGGGAAGTTTTGCCACCACGTCTTCCGCCATGCTTTTCTGCGCGGACTGCTCGACCAGCGGCAGGTTATCAATCTGCTCAATTTTGCCAACAGCAATGTTTTCCCGGGCGGTCATTTCGTAACGCATGAAGTCCTGGAAGATGACGCCAATTTCGCGATACAGGTCTTCAAGGTTGTATTCGCGCAGGTCCACGCCGTCGAGCAACACTTGGCCTTCGACCGGATCGTAGAGGCGAGTCAGGAGCTTGACGATCGTGGTCTTGCCTTCGCCGTTTTCGCCGATCAGGGCTATTCGCTCGCCGGGGTGCAGATGAAAATTCAATCCGTTCAGGATGAGGCGCGAACTTCCCGGATAGCGGAAGGAAACATTGCGAAATTCGAATCCGCGCCGGATGGGACGCGGCGCCAGCAAAGCATTGGGCTTCGACTGGATCGTTGGGCGCATCTCGAAAAATGCGATGAGGTCGGTCAGGAACAATGCCTGATCGGCAATGGTCGAGAGCGTCGAAAAAGTCTGCTGCAGATTCGAGCTGGCTTCTCGAATGGCGTTCGCCAAAAGAGTGAGCGTGCCGAAACTGAAAACGCCCGTGACCGTCCTCCACACCGCGAATACGTAGGCGGTGTAGTATCCGGCGGTGCCGATTGCGGTGAGGAATCCGCCGGCAACCACTTTGCGGCGCGCCAGCGCGATGTCTTCTTCGTAAACCTGAGTCGAAAGGCCTTTGAACCTGCCAGTGAGAAAATCTTTCAGGCCAAACAGCTTTAATTCCTTCGCTGCCTCTTTGCTGCCGCCGAGAATGCGAAGGTAGTCAAGCTGTCGACGGATGGGTGTCTGGCGAAAATTCTTGGCGTATCCCAGAAATGCAAAATGAGTCTCACCCACGAACGCCGGAATCACTCCCACCACTAAGAGGAGTAAAAGCCAGGGTGAAAACACCATGATTGAGATCGACAGCGTGATCGTCGTGATCACCTGCTGGATGAGGCGTCCGATGGCCTGGATCATGTATAGCCGGTCCGTGGCTTGTACGCGAGCTCGCTCCAGCCGGTCATAGAAGGCGGGATCTTCGTAGGCCATCAGATCCAGGCTGGCGGCGTGCTCCATCACGCGGACGCTGACGTGGTGCGTGTATTTGCCCGCGAGCAGGGCATCGAGATAGTCGATCACGCGGCCGAGCGCTCCGGCGGCGACAGCGAGGCCAAACTCCACGGCAACGAGCCACCACAACCTCGGTTGGATGGGCTGATGAGTGGTGAGAATGTGGAAGATGGTGTCGATGATGAGCTTCGAAACCCAGAACAACGCGGGCGGCAGGAGAGCAGCGATGACCCGGGATACAAGCCCGAGCACCACGACGGTGGGTCCGGACTCCCACACAAAACGCAGAACTGCGGGGACATTGCGAAGAGCTGAGAATCGCTCCCGCCATCCGCCCCGGAACTCAGGTTCTCCACTCATGACTGAATCAGCATGGACCCCGTTTGCCAGAGGGAGTTTCCTCCGGCATTCGAACGGCCCATGTGGCAGTCGAAGCGGCGGAGACTCCGAGTGTCTGCGAATCAATTCCTAGGCAAACCCAAATTCAGACAAACCAAGGTCAACTCATAGAGTAAACCTTCGATGAGAAAACTGCCCATCCGGTTGGCTCGGATGGGAAAACTCTTCGAGGAGAATACATTCGAAGAAGGCTGTTTACGTCCGGAATTTAGTACTTATGAAAGCCGGCTCGTTCCATCCCATGCTGGGCTTCTGGGGTCTTCATGAAAGTGTCCCAGACGAAGCCGGTTCGTAGATTTTCAGCCATCAACAAAGTGATTCCCGTGTCAATTCCGATCACATCGGTGGCGTACCAGTTCTTGAGAGGGTTGAATGCGTCCACAAATCCATACCTGCTCCAAGCCGATGGATAGCGGTTACGGATGTTTTTCAAGACACGCAGTGTGGCAGCGGGCAGGAACGGCAATGACCCGGCGGCGGCGCTTGGAACGACGCTGCCATCAATGGGCCCCATGGCGGGCGGGCCACCCCAGGCCACGTAGCCGTGCTCGGAGTCGGAAGCCGAAATTCCCCAGAGATCATCGCTGTAGTCCGGAAACTGCGGGGCTAGCTCCACGCAGAAACGCTTGTGGACTTCAGTGGCAGTCACGGAGTTCTGAAAATAGTCCGCATATTTGTCGCGCTTGCCGCGAAAATCGAACCAGGCCTGCGAAAACTGATGCACAAAGAGCGGGGCGAACGATCCGATATACCGCATGCCATCGTATTCAAATGTCAGGCGCTTCCATGCGTTCCAAACTTCCTGCTTCAGGGGGTAGGCCGACGATCCCATGCCCAGCAGATACATCATCATCAGCTCGCTGTAGTAATCCCAGCGCGAGGGCAGAAACCCGACTTCCGGCGTCCAGCCATGAGTCAGCAGAGAGGTATCCTCCGAGAGCCAGGTCCAATCGACGCGATTGAAGATCAGATTCGCGAGTTGAGTGACCCCGGGATTACGGAAATGTTCCCGGGCGGTGAGGATTCCGCACAGGAGAATCGCCGTATCCACCGAAGACACTTCGGAGTCGAACATGCGCTCGCCGGTTTCAGGGTTGGCGAAGTGGTAGAAGAAACCGCGGTGGTTGGGCAGCTTCTTCCACAGAAAGCGCAGCGTGGCGAAAACACGCTCAAGTGCGTCGGCGGTGGCGATGAAGCCGCGCTGCTCCCCGATGCAGAGCGCGGTAAGGCCGAAGCCGGTCGCGGCGATGCTGGCGGCGACTCCTTGCTTGTCAGTATGAACGTTGCATCGGTCCTTGACCATCCCGGTTTTCGAGTTGCCCTGCTCCCAGAAAAAAAGAAAACATGCCTTCTCCACTTCGTTCAGAAAGTCATCGTCTTCGGGCGATAGTGACTGTGCCACGGGTGCAGCAGGGTGCGGCGGAGTAGAGGTCTGCGCCTGCACGGGCGAAGTTCCCAGGAAGTCTGCAAACGGCAGGCAAAGACTCGTTCCTAGAACCTGACGCAGGAGTTGACGGCGCGAAATTAGATTATGTATGGGATCAGTCATTCGTTCGTGTTCATTGATCGTAACAAACTTGGAGGCGCAGTAACGATCATGGCAACGTTAAAAAAACTGACTCAACATCCCACCGATGTCAACAGCGAACGGACTGATAATTCTTATTTTTCTGTCTTTATGACAGGATCTAGGGATGCAGGTAAACTGTTGGCCGTTGCCGCCGGTCTGAAACGTTCGAGCCTACGACGGCATCTTAACCAGTTGCCGCTAATGTAATGACTCGCATTCACAAAATCGAGGGTTGGATCGCTCTGTTTGTCGTTCTGGTGCTCACCGCCATCGCCGTGGCGCTGATTGGCTGGCAGAGGCCGGTTACGCTGCGCGGGGCTGTTCTCGTCCAGGATTCTGACCCTCGAAAACAGTTGCCGATCGGCGGGGTTGCGATTTTCGCCGGCGATCTTGCGCCCTCCGGCACCACGACCGACTCCTCGGGGCTTTTCGAGCTTAAGCTGCGCAAACCCATTCGCCGAGGGCACCCTATTGTTCTGGACTTTCGCCACCCGCAATACCGTCCGCTCGAACTGGACGAATATGTCACCAACCAGCTTTATGTGGTCCATCTCGTCCCGATCTCCGTCGATCCGGCGCCGAAGAATCAACCGGAAGTGAAGGTGGCCAACATTCGCGTGAGATATACGGTAAAAGGCAAAACCGATCAGAATGTAGGAAGCGCGGTGAAGACTTTCGAGATTGAAAACAAGGGCAATGTTCTCTGCAAGGGCCAATCACCCTGCTCACCCGACGGAAAATGGAAGGCGGCTGTCGGCTCGGCTACGTTGGATGCTGGTGCAGGCAATCAGTTTCGCAATGCAAGAGCGTCGTGCATTGCCGGGCCTTGTCCCTTCACTAGAATTGAGGCTGACCATTTTTCGGAGGGCGGCCAGGTCATCACAGTCTCGGCACGCGACTGGTCCGACACCGCGACGTTTGTGTTGGAAGCCGAGGTCTTTCGCCCTATGGCGAGCCAAATGGAACGCTGGTCCTATCCAGTCATCCTCGGAGAGGGACTCTCATTCACGTTGCCTTCTGCTGCAGGAAGTGTGACGATTGAGGCGGACGTGGACGGGCAGACCATTATTTTCCCGATGGGGCCCTCGCTGTTCTTGAGTTGGGCCAGTTGCGATAGCGCCGTTAATCCCGATAGAGGGCGAGTTTACCGTTGCACGGCTAAGCCGGGGTATCGGTTTCAATAGTCGTGTTCGTAGGCTCCCTTTAACGCGGGATCACCACCCTCATCTGTCGCGCCAATCCACATACACGCGGACGCGTATGAGGTCGCCTCCTGGTTCGCACACGATTCCTGCTTCCCAACACTTGAATCAAACGTCTACTACCGGGTAAAGTGTTCATTCTCGTTTTCCGGATTCCGCAAGTCCCTTGACAAACAGGAGCCTGCTTGATGCGTCATGCGTTGACCGTGCTGGTTGCAGTGTTCTGCCTTAGTATCTTTTCCTCCTCCCAAACCGCCGACGAACTGATTGCCAAGAACATCCAGGCCCGGGGCGGGATGGAAAAGATGAAGGCCATCAAGACCCTCCGGATAACGGCCAAGTTTGAGGGCGGCGGCGGCTTCACCGCGTCCGTGGGTCAAGAAAATCAGCGGCCGAACCTGATCCGCGAGACTTTCATGCTACAGGGCATGACTGCGGTGCAGGCCTATGACGGAGCGGCCGGCTGGCAGATCCAGCCCTTTGGCGGAAAGAAAGACCCGGAGTTGATGGGCGAGGACGACGTGCGCGACCTGCTGCTGGACGCCGACTTCGACGGTCCTCTTGTGGATTATAAAGAGAAGGGCAGCACTGTCGAGTATATGGGCCACGATGTTGTGGATGGCGACGATGCGCTGCGGCTGAAGGTGACGCTGAAAAATGGCGACATCATTTACGTTTACCTCGATCCCGACACGTTTATCGAAATCCGCCGCGAAATCCAGCAGTTTATCCGCGGCTCGGTGCGCGACCGCGTGATGGTCTTCGGCTCTTACAAACCTGTGGCGGGAGTAATGTATCCCTTCTCGATCTCGCAGGGACCGAAGAACCATCCTGACGAGCAAACAACCACCATTCAGAAGATCGAGCCGAACGTCACTATTGATCCCGCGGACTTTAACCTGCCGGCGTCGCTGAAAACAGAGGAAAAGAAGTCCGGCATGGTCGGCGTTCACTAAGTTTCTAGAATGAAGACCACACTCAAAATCAAAAGTTCGCGCATGCGTCGCGCGGTGTTTGTTCTGGCGGCGGTGTCGTGGCTCAGCGCCTTTACCTGCGCACAAACAGCAGAGGAACTGGTCAGCAAGAACATCGAGGCCAAAGGCGGGATGGAGAAAATCAAGTCCGCCAAGACCCGGCGTATGAGCGGTCGAGTGAAGAATGCCAGAGGTCGTACAGTCGTTTTCACTCAAACAAATGCCCGTCCTGATTTTGTTCGTCAAACCGTCACCATACAAGGAATGACGGCGATCCAGGCGTACGACGGCGCGACAGGATGGCAGACCCAGCCGTTCCGTGGGCGCAAAGATCCCGAGTTGATGGGCGAGGATTCGGCGAAGGATTTGCTTCTCGCCTCCGATTTCGATGGTCCGCTCGTCGACTACGCGGAAAAAGGCAACAAGATCGAATACCTGGGCCATGACCTTGTGGATGGCGACGACGCCCTCCGGCTGAGGGTCACGCTGAAAAATGGCGACATTATTTATTACTATCTCGACCCCGATACTTACCTCGAAATCCGCAGGGAGATTCGGCAGTTCGTCCGCGGTTCTGTGCGAGAGCGCGTGGTGGACATCGGCTCTTACAAGCCGGTGAACGGAGTCATGTATCCCTTCTCGATTTCCGAGGGATCGAGAAATAATCCTGGCGCACAGACGACTACGATTGAAAAGATTGAAGTGAACATACCTATCTCAGATTCGGACTTCGCTCTGCCGGCGTCGCTCAGGACCGAGGAAAAGAAGTCCGGCATGGTCGGGGTTCACTGATTTGTTCACTGATATCGCAGAGATGAAGAAACCGACGAAAAATCGCTGACGTGGAAAAGGACTCGTAACTATGAAAGCATCTGCTCGCAATTCCTGGGGAGTGATGTTGTTAATCGCCGGAGCCGCGCTGTGCTCGCCCGGGCAGGCCGCGAACCAGGCTGCCTATCGCTTCGACTCGGCGACCGTTTCCGGCCTGCCTGCCCGCAACATCGGCTCGGCCACCATGAGCGGACGCATCGCCGCGCTGGACGCGGTGGAAGAAGATGGCCGCATCACTGTGTTCGTGGGCGCAGCCAGCGGCGGGGTTTGGAAATCGGTGAACGGTGGCACCACTTACAAGCCAGTGTTCGACCGTGAAGATGTGCAGTCGATTGGCGCGGTGGCGATCGATCCGTCGAATTCGAAAACGGTCTGGGTGGGGAGCGGCGAAGCGTGGACTCGTAACAGCGTTTCGGTGGGCGACGGCGTTTACAAGTCAACCGACGGCGGCGAGAACTGGACCAACATTGGTCTGAAAGACAGCGAGCACATTGCCAAGATTCTGGTGAATCCAGCCGACGGCAACGATGTGCTGGTCTGCGCCACCGGGCATCTGTGGGATGACAATGACGAACGAGGAGTCTTCCAGACCAGCGACGGCGGCAAGACCTGGAAGAAAGTTCTGGCGGGCGCAAACGGTTCGAGCGGCTGCGCCATGATCGCGCGCAGCAAGCAGGAACCGAAGACCATTTATGCCGCGATGTGGGATTTCCGGCGGCAAGGGTGGACGTTCCGCTCCGGAGGCCCGGGCAGCGGGCTGTTCAAATCCATTGACGGCGGCGCGACCTGGAATGAAATCAATGACAGCAACGCGAAAGGTCTGCCGGCGAAACCCTATGGCCGCATTGCAGTGCAAGTTGCGCCGTCGAAACCGCAGGTCATCTATGCAAACATCGAAGCGGAAAAGGGAAGAGGGCTTTACCGCTCCGACGATGCGGGCGCATCGTGGACCAAACTCGATGCCAGCAACTATATGGTTTGGCGTCCTTTTTATTTCGGCAACCTGATCGTTGATCCAAAAGATGAAAACAAAATTTTCAAACCCGACCTCATTTTGCTGTTGAGCAACGATGGTGGAAAGACCTTCAACGTGGTCTCCGGCGGAGCGCACGGCGACTTCCACGACGTGTGGATCAATCCCAAGAATCCGAATGTCGTGATTGCTGGCGACGATGGCGGCTTGTGGCGCAGCGAAGACGGCGGCAATCGCTGGAAGCACCAGATGAACCTGCCGGTTTCTCAGTTCTATCACGTGAGCACCGACAATGCCGACCCGTACCACGTCTACGGCGGCTTGCAGGACAACAGTTCCTGGGTGGGCGACTCCACATATCCGGGCGGCATTACCAACTCCCGATGGGAAAACATGTTCGGTGGTGATGGTTTTTGGATGTTCGAAGACACCTCAGATCCAGATTACCTTTACGCCGAGGCGCAGGGTGGCGAGATTGGACGCGTGAATCGCTACACGCACGAGACTCGCGACATCCATCCCTGGCCGAATTACAACGAGAAGAAGCTGCGCTTCAACTGGAACACTCCGATTCACATGAGTCCCAACGAGAAAGGGACGCTTTACATTGGGGCGCAGTACTTATTCCGCTCGCGCGATCACGGGCAGTCTTGGGACCGGATTTCTCCGGACCTGACGACCAACGATCCGGAAAAGCAGAAGCAGGAAGAGTCCGGCGGCGTCACGGTTGACAATTCCTCGGCCGAAATGCACACCACCATCTATTCAATTTCAGAGTCGCCGAAGAACGGTCAAATTATCTGGGTCGGGACTGACGATGGAAATGTGCAGGTCACGCGAGATGGCGCGAAGACTTGGACGAACGTGGTGGGCAATGTCAGCGGGCTGGGAAAAAATTCCTGGGTCTCAACCATTGAGGCCAGCCGCTTCGACGAAGGCACCGCCTATGCCACGTTCGACCGTCATACCTTCGGAGACATGAAGCCATACGTCTACAAGACCACGGACTACGGGCAGACGTGGACGGCGCTTCCAGCGCAGGAGGGCGGCGTGCGTGGCTACGCGCACGTAATCAAGGAAGACACGGTTAGCCGCAATGTACTTTTCCTGGGCACAGAATTCGGGCTATGGATTTCAGCGGACGGCGGCCAACGCTGGGCTCAATATAAGGGAACGGACTTTCCCGCAGTGGCGGTCGATGACCTTGTGATTCAGGCGCGGGAATCCGATCTTGTGCTGGCGACGCATGGCCGCGGCATCTGGGTCGTGGACGACATCTCACCGTTGCGCGCGCTCACCCCTGAAGTCATGACCAAAGAGGCAACGCTGCTTCCGGGTCGCGCTGCGATTCAATACTTCGACGTGGGCGGAGGTTGGTCCGAAGGCGATGAGACCTTCCGTGGACGCAATCGTCCGACGGACGCGCAGATCACCTACTACCAGAAAGGTCGGCACATCTTCGGCGATTTGAAGATCGAGATTTTCGATCAGGATGGCAAGTTGGTGGATACAGTTGCCGGCAGCAAACATCGCGGGCTGAATCGCGCCGGGTGGGGAATGCACGTGAGGCCGCCCGCAGTCGCGCCCGCAGCCTCGGCGCTGTTTGAAGCCGCGCAGGGACCGCGCGTGCTTCCCGGATCGTACACAGTCAAGCTCACCAAAGGGGATCAAACTTACACCGAGCAGTTGAACGTTGCAATCGACCCTCGCGCCAAGTATTCGATGGAAGAACGCAATGCGCAGTTCGATCTCTCGATGAAAGTCTACAAAGAGCTGGAGCACATGACCTACGGAGTAGAGGCGATCGAAGGAGTACGCGACGGGGCGAACGCGCGAGCGGCCAAGCTCGCGGCGAAAGATCCTCTGCGCGCGCAACTGCAGAAACTTGCCGCGGATTGCGACGCGCTCCGCTCCAAGATCGTGGCCACCAAAGAAGGCGGCATGATTACCGGTGAAGAGCGGATTCGCGAACTGTTGGGACAACTCTATGGCGCGGTGACGGGATACGACGGCAAGCCCACGGATTACCAGGTTGCACGGACGGAATCCCTCGGCCATGAACTGCAAGATGTGATCGATGATTTCCAGAAGCTGGCGCAGAAAGACCTTGCAGGAATCAACGCCAGTTTGAAGAAGAAGAAACTGGAAGCGATCACGGTGCCAGCCGAAGCGGACTGGCAGAAGAAGAAAGCGGAGTCAGCAGTCGCTTCTGGCGCGGGAATGCGCGCGGATGAAAACCAGATACGGGAGAAAGACTAGGAAACTTGTCGGCAGACCGGTCGACACGTTGAGTGCGCCAATCCCGGTTCGCCAATGTCAAAACAATGACAAATAACAAACGGCCCGCAGGTGCATTCCTGCGGGCCGTCCGGTGGTCTGTTTGGGATTGACCAAGAGGTGGTCACTCTACGTGGCCTCTCACGGCGACTCCCGGGTCAGGGCCTAAGCCCCAAGGATGCAAGCCTTCGCGCGACCGACGCGATGCTTTCATCCGTACTCACCGGCTAGTGTGCGGGCTGTAGCTCCCGGCGCGTCACAGCTTTGATCAGCGTCCGAAAGCCCCGCTTAGAGCAACCAGCTCTAAGTCTCAGCCACCTCACCTGGTCTTAGACTCCCACAACTACTGCCACTACAATCAGAACTTGTCATTCGACCACCTCCTTCCCGGTGTAATCGCAGATTATTACGAAATCCGCATGTGCGTCAACTGGCACGAAAGTGGGTGCCAGAAGAAGCAATATTCTGGCGCAAGCCCTTCACGCCTTCTGCACCGAATCTTTCGGCAACGCAGTTTTTTCAGGTGTCGTCTCGTCTTTGGCTTGCATCGCCGCTTTAAAGCCGCGGATGCCTTCGCCCATGCCTTTTCCGAGTTCAGGCAGCTTCTTGGGACCGAAGATCAGCAGTGCGATTCCGGCGATGATCAGTAAATGCATGGGTTGAAACAAGCCTTCGATCATTGGCGTTCCTCCAGTCAGGATTAATAAAAGTAATCAGCGGACATTAAAATAAGGCGCTGTGGCCTGGTTTGACGCACAGCGCCCGAAGCAAGATCACCGCATCGGCGCTCCGATCAAAAGCCGCGTTGCGCCGCGTCAGCCGCATTCGCCAGGTTATTCAATACATCGAAAAACTCGCTCGATTGGCCGGAGAAAAGATTCATGTCAGTCAGGAATTGGACCACGTTGGCCGCAATCCCAATAGGGTCCGTGGGGCGAATTACGGCGCACAGCGGAAGGGAGGGGTTGATGAATTGGCACGGAACCGGGAAAATCAGACTCGGTTGAATCGCCGGATTCAGTGGGGCGAAGAAATTGGGGAATGTCAGCCCACTTCTGCGGTCGGTAAACGGCGCCACCGGGGCCTGCACCCCGTTGCCGGCGAAATCAACCCACTCCAGGAAATGGGCTACTTCGTCTCCGCCGATGCTGACCACAATGCGCAGCACTTCGACGTTGTGCGCCTTCTGCGCCATCGCCGAATAGAGGCTGCTGCCGCCTTGTTCGATCGTGCCGAAATGAAACGCCGCGACATTGGCGATCGCCTGAATGTGATCGTTGCCTTTAAAATTAGGATTGGGTGTGCCGATGTAATCGGCATCGGTTCTGGGAATCGCGGTAACTCCGTTGAGAGTGATCGCTTGCGGAAAGGTAGCGCCGAGATCGGGATTTGCCTTGCTGCGGTAGCGAACGAACCAACTGGTGTCGACGTTCAGATTCATCAAGTTCGTGATGCGCAGCTTACCGGATGATCCTTTGGCTGTGCTTCCCGGCAACGTTGCGAACTTGCTGAGGTCGACGGCTTCCGCTCCCTTGGACTCGAGATAGGCATTGAGGAAGGTGGCATGGCTTACTTCATCCAGCGTGTTGCTGGTGATATATTGCGGGCCATCCCCATCGAGGTTCGATAGGGCTATCTGGTAAGGGTTCAGGTGTTCGTTCGGGTCCACTTCAATGGGAGGAAGATCGCCGATGCCACCTAGTTCTGCATACTGAATCCAAAGGTCTGACTCGATGAGTTCGGCCGCCGCGAGGAATTGAAGAATTGCGATATCTCCCTTGGTCGGCGCTCCTCCGCTGGTTTGCTGGGCGAATGCAGGTAGCCCGCTGCCCAGAATACCCGCTCCTACGGTTGCCACTGCGCCGGCGACCACGCTGTTCTTGAGGAATGAGCGCCGGTTGGCGCCGCGTTCCAGAAACTCCGTGAGTTGTTTCATAGCGTCCTCTCTTTTCTTTTTTCTTTTCGCCGTAGTCCATTGCTTGCATCGGATCACGGTGTAAATGGAGAGTAGAACGCCGCAGGTTCCGCTCGTGTCATAGAGCGGTCAAGGGTTTGTATTTTCTTGGAGACTTTGTCTCTTCTTGACGGGTGTCGCTGGCAACCCCAGGCATGCGTCCGCGTTCTTATTGGGATTCCGGCTCTTTATTTGATTGATAGATACAATCGGTGGAAAGCAAGAATCGGTGGGAAGCATCTGCGACACACACCGCCGTTCTGGTGGCGTGGACCTCGGATGCGCTATTCTCAAATGCGCTATTCTCAATAGGGAGAACGTGGAATGATTCGTTTCGCTGCGGCTGCGATTATTTTGACTGTCCTCATGGGTTCGTGTGTCTTGGCTCAAGATGCAACACCGAAGGTGGAAGTATTCGGCGGGTATTCATTGTTGCGTTCCGATCGCGGCGGATTGACTGGCCCGTTGCTCGATGCGGATTTGAACCAGCCTTCGAACCCCTTCGCAGTGCCAACTTATTTCTTGCATGGCTGGAGTGCGGAGGCGCAATACAATTTGAGCCGCTGGCTCGGGATCGCGGCTGACTTTGGTGGCCGCTACGGCTCGCCGATTTCGGCCTCGGGCGGCAGAACGCTCGCCGGATTGCCCAAAGAGACTTCCTATTCAGTGATGGTGGGACCGGTAATCTCGTACCGGACGAAGTCAAGACTCACTCCCTTCGCCCACGCCCTAGTCGGCTGGAATCGAACGAGTCTTGATGCGAGCACAATCACCGGCGTGTCGGCTCCCATCAGTGTTGCTGCCACAAGCTATGACGATTTTGTGGCGGCGCTGGGAGCCGGAGTCGATTGCAAAATCACGCGGCGCTTCGCTGTTCGTCTGGGACAGGTGGACTGGTACCACACAAGCGTCAATCTGGGCAGGTTCTACACGAACGCTTTTGGTGGCGATCTGTTGGAAGGACTCAAAAACACTCAGGTCAACTACCGAGTCTCCGCGGGCGCTGTCGTGAAGTTCTGAGGATCGTGCAGTTCTGACGATTGCACTCAGCGATGATGATCGGATGACTCGGACGTTCGCACATGTTCGGGACGAAATCCCATTCCAATTACACGGGCGGGAATGCGCCGAAGCGACGGCCATCGCTGCATCAGTCTCAACGGGGCCGGAACTGCGAAGGGCGCGGCACTACCCAGGACGCGGCTGATCACATTGTTCTGCACGAGGATTTGCAGCCACTGCGTGACGCGCGTAGGGAACTGCCGGCGTCGTTGAACTGCGGCAAGGTCGCGATCGGTGAGCGTGCCCGCGCCCAGCTTAGAGGCCAGAATGTTGGCTGCAGCAACCGCGTCCTGAATTGCAAGGTTGATTCCTACTCCTCCAACGGGCGACATTGCGTGGGCGGCATCGCCGATGCAAAGAAGTCCGGGACGCCACCACTGCCGCAGGCGGTCGACCTTGACCGTGAGCAGGCTTACATTGTTCCAGTTCCTCAGTTCACTTACGCGGTCACGTAGAAAAGGCTCGAGTCGGGCAACGTCCTCGCGAAATTGTTCAATCCCTTGCTTGCGAATCTCATCCGCAGCGCCCTTTCGAATGACGAAACCGCACTGCCAGTAATCCTCGCGGTCGATCATGACGAATATTCTGCCGGCCTCGGCATGGCCTAGAGTCTGGCCGGGATCGCTTGCGTGACGACTCAGCCTCATCCACAGTACATCCATGGGAGCCCCGAGATCGATCACTTCCAAACCGGCGCGGTCGCGCACAATCGAACGGCGGCCATCGGCCCCTACTGTAAGGCCGGCGCGAATCTCCATCGCGCCTGTCGGAGAATTGGCAGTCACGCCAACGATTTGGCCATTCTGCTCAATGAGATCGGTCGCTTCGGCCTGCATCTTTACCTGGAATCCTGGGTAACGTTTTGCTTGTTCAACGATGAAGTTGAGAAAATCCCATTGCGGCATGAAGGCGAGAAACTTGCAGCGAGTTGGAAGATGCGTGAAGTCGGCCATCTTGATTGTTTCGTTCCCAACCTTGCCAGCAAGTTCACGCACCTCCTGATGAGGGCGCTCAAGGAACTCCTCCAGAATTCCTAGTTCATGCATCAACTCCAGAGTGGATGGATGAATGGTATCGCCGCGAAAGTCGCGGAGAAAATCTGCGTGCTTCTCGAGTACGACGACCTCCACGCCAGATCGAGCCAGCAGAAAACCGAGCATCATTCCGGCTGGTCCGCCGCCAACGATGCAGCACTTGGTTTGAAGAGTCGTCGTCATGGTTTCAAATCGTTAGTGGTCGGCCCAAGTCCGACCTCCAGTCGTACATGACCAGCGGGCATCTGGGACCTGCCATTTTCACTATCTACACTTGAGATCCCCTCAAGCGAAGTCCGATCTTCCCGTAGGTCGAAGACTTTTTGAGTGTAGCGGCGTAACTCTCTGATAATTCAGCCCTTCCAATGGAAGGCGTCGGGCTGCGGCAGGCCGATGTGGGCGAGCACGCGATAGGCGAACTCGCGAGCCATGTCATCTAAGGTTGCCGGCTGGTAATAGAAGGCCGGGATGAGCGGAAAGATAGTCGCCCCGGCATCGGCGGCCCGGTAGAGGTTGCGAATGTGAATTTTGTTAAGTGGAGTTTCGCGCACGCACAGCACGAGCGGACGTTTTTCTTTCAGGCAGACGTCGGCGGCGCGTTCGATAAGGTGCGATGCGATGCCGTTGGCGATGCGGGCCAGAGTGCCCATGCTGCATGGAATCACGATCATGGCGTCGGCGGGATAGGAACCACTGGCGACGTTGGCTCCGATGTCGGCATTCGATTGCTCTTTGATCTTTTCAGAAACGAAGATTTCGGATGACGCGGGGATTTTGGACGAGGTGGAGCGGGGCGGCGCGCTGGTTTTTTCCCTCGCAAGAATCTGGTGCACAAGATTCGAACGGCCCTTGACGCCAAGTTCCTCGGCCAGAACGCGCAGGCCAGAGTCGGAAGCGATGAAGTTTACCGTTTGGACACGAGCATCACGCGCGACGGCGAGCAGCAGTTGCCGCAGAAACACAGAGCCGCTGGCCCCGGTAGTCGCGACAGTCAGATTTTGCGGTGAGTGATTCTGCAAATAGCCTCCAAAGTTTGGAGCATAGGCAGTCGATGAACAGGAGTCAAGGCGATCAGTGAAGTTACTAGCTAGGAGCTAGAAGCTAGAAGCTGCTTTTATGGCATCCACGGTCAATTTGCGATTTCGCCGCAGCGCGGCCCAACTCCACGCGCTGGCCGGAGTGGAGCGCGAAATCCGCGCCCAGGATTCGCACAGCCGCCGCAAATATCTTCGCGAGTTCAACGAAGCTTTTCCCAGCTACGATTCGCTTCTCGATTCTCAGCAGATTCAAAACGTTCTGCAAGAAGCCGATGTCATCCTGATCGGTGACTACCATGCCCTGCCTGCGGCCCAGCGCTATGCCGCATCGCTAATCGAACAGCGCGCTCTCCACGGAGATCGCCGCGTCGTGCTAGGGGTCGAAACTGTTTTTGCCCGCGATCAGCATATCCTCGAAGAATGGTGGCGTCGTGAGATCGATGAAAGTGAACTGCGACAGCGCGTTCGCTTCGATCTTGACTGGGGCTACGACTGGGCGCCGTTCCATGAACTGCTCGTCGCCGCGCGCGATCACGGCGAAGGCATCTACGGCCTCGATTGCATGCCTCGCGACAATCTGCGCAAGATCGGCGCCCGTGATCGTCACGCTGCTGCGAAACTTGCCGAGATTCGCCAACAGCACCCCGATGCCGTAATCTTCGTTTTATTCGGCGAGTCACACCTCGCTCCCAACCATCTTCCGCGTGTGCTCCGTAAGGAAATGCCCGGCACTAGAGTCGTCACTGTGTTGCAGAACATCGACGCGCTGTATTGGCACGCCGCGGGTGAACGTACGGACAAGGTTGAAGCGGTGCGCGTAAATGATGATGTCCTATGCGTTTTCAATGCTACACCGCTCGAAAAGTATGAAAGCTATCGCCTGTTTCTCGACCAGTGGAGCCGCTGCGATCGCGGGCCCGATTTTGCGCCCACAATCTACAACCTGATCGACAGCCTCGCCAGTTTTCTGGAGATCAACCGTTATTCGCCGCACAACAGCACGCAGCCAAAATTCCTGGTTGACATGTTGCCTGAAGTCCACGGCAACTCGTCCGACGCAATGCTGCGCCGCATGTTGTCGCGCAAAGGCATCGAAGGGGAGCAACTCGATGCCATGCTTGAGAGTGTTCAAGAGCGTGGGAGCGCTTACTTTCCTCTGGTGAATGCATTCTGCATCCGTGAATTTCAGATGATGCACGCCGCCGAAGATGCAGCGCGCTTTCTGCACCAGGCCTGCCAGGGGCTGCCTCGGCGCTTGCAGGGACAAGGTTCAAACGGCAATGGCACTCCGGGAAGCGCGAGCGCAACCGCAACCGCCGATACGTTTTATACGCGGGTTGTCGAGCATGCTGTGGCGTACTTCGGCTCGCGAGTGCTCCATCCTGCGCGGTCGGCTCCCGTGATTGAACACTCATCCGCGCTATCGCGGGCGGCGTGTGAAAAAGCCGCACAGGTGGCCATTCGTACCGACTTGGAGAAGTTTGAATCGATCGCTCAAGATTGGGGATACTGTATCGGAAGCCAGATCTACAACGTTTATCTTGCTGGCAAAGTGAAGCCGAGCGGCTTGCGCCGTCTGTTCCTCGCGCATCTTGATAAGCCGGGCGCCGCACGCAAAGTTTGCACGGCCGTGCTCGCCAGAATCCGCGCCGCCACAAAGTAGCGCCGGCAACGCCCACATTACGCCGAATGCTAATCTAGAAGCCCGTGAACGCCGAATCCATCCGCAAACTTTTTGAGCAGGTGCGCCGCGGCAAACTTACGCCCGACGCTGCTGTTGACCGACTGCGCCATTTGCCGTTTGAAGATCTTGGCTTTGCCAAAGTCGACCATCATCGCAGCTTGCGCGCGGGCATGCCCGAAGTGATTTTCGGAGAAGGGAAGACCCCGGCGCAGACGGCACAGATCTTCGCTCGCTTAGCCAAACATGGAGGCAATGTCCTTGCGACCCGCGCCGATAAAAAACAGTTTTCCGCAGTAAAGAAAAAAGTGCATGCTGCGGAGTATCGCGAACTTGCACGCGCCATCGTGCTGCAGCGCGATCCGCATCAGTACGGCAAAGGACTTGTCGCTGTAGTTTCGGCGGGAACCAGCGACATTCCGGTCGCGGAAGAAGCGCTCGTGACCGCCGAACTCATGGGCAACGAAGTCGAACATTTCTACGACGTGGGCGTCGCGGGGATTCATCGGCTACTGGCGAATCGCGAGGCGTTGACGAAGGCCCGCGTCGTGATTGTCTGCGCCGGAATGGAGGGCGCACTGCCTAGCGTCGTGGGAGGTCTGGTCGGTGTTCCCGTCATCGCGGTTCCCACCAGCATCGGCTATGGCGCGTCATTCAAGGGGCTGACCGCGCTGCTCGGTATGTTGAATTCCTGTGCCTCAAATGTAAGCGTAGTGAATATCGACAACGGATTCGGTGCAGGCTACGTGGCGTCGCTCATCAATCGACTGTAAGCATCTCTTCGAGCGTCGCTTGCAAGCGGAAGGTTTGATGCACCGGCGCTCCGTGCCGTCGAATCGGCGGGCGAAACTTTTCCCGGCGGACAGGGTTTGAATTAGCAGGTTACAACTGGCGCCGGCGACGGGCGCGCGGAGGTTTCGCGCGCCCGTCCGATTTCGCGCCGCGCTTGCCCTGGCTTCCGAACACGCGCGCAAAGATCTTGTCCACATTCTTCAGTTGACGCTGCAAGTCGAAGGCATGTTCGATCTGCTTGCGCGGAACTTTGCCGGTAATTTCCTTATCGGCCAGCACCAACTGGTGAAAATCCAATCCTTCCTTCCACGCCCGCATGGCATGCGCTTGCACCGCGCGGTACGCGTCTTCGCGGGAAACCCCATGGTCCACCAGATCGAGCAGTAACTGTCCGCTGAAGATCAGCCCGTGCGTGCTCTCCAGATTGGCCAGCATGCGCTCGGGATACACGAACATCGTCTCGATCAGATTGGCAGTCTTGTTCAAAAGATAGTCGACTAGCGTAGTCGAATCGGGCAGGATCACACGCTCCGCCGAAGAGTGCGAGATGTCCCGCTCGTGCCATAGAGCAACGTTTTCGAATCCGGCCTGCGCGTTGCCGCGCACCACTCGCGCCAGCCCGCTGACCTGCTCAAAGGTCACCGGGTTCCGCTTGTGCGGCATTGCGGACGATCCTTTTTGCTTTTCGCTGAAAAACTCCTCGGCCTCGCGCACCTCTGTGCGCTGCAAATGCCGGATCTCAGTTGCGATCTTATCCAGCGTCGAAGCGATCACCGCCAAAGTCGCCAAGTACTGCGCATGACGGTCGCGCTGGATTACCTGCGATGAAACCGCCGCTGCTTTCAATCCCAGACGCGCACAAATCTTTTCTTCGAGTTCCGGCGTGAGATGCGCGAAGATTCCCACCGCGCCAGAAAACTTCCCCACGCGCATGTCCTCGGCCGCCGCTTTAAACCGCGCGATGTTGCGTTGCGTCTCCGAATACCAGTTTGCAATCTTGAATCCAAATGTGATGGGCTCGGCATGAATGCCGTGAGTGCGCCCGACCATCGGCGTGTCTTTAAACTCCCAGGCGCGCCGTTCGAGCACTTCCGCCAATCGTTCCAGATCCTGCGCAATCAGCGCCGAAGCCTGCATGATCAGCAAAGCCTGCGCCGTATCGACGACGTCGTTGGAGGTGAGGCCGTAATGAAACCAGCGCGCATCCGGGCCCACGATTTCAGCCACGGCCGTGGTGAAGGCAATCACATCGTGGCGCACCTCGGCCTCGATCTCGTGAATGCGCTCCACGCGGAAGTCAGCGCGCTCGCGAATCGCGCGTGCTGCTGCCTTCGGAACCATGCCAGCCTCGGCCAAAGTCTCGGTAGCGGCCACTTCCACGGCCAGCCAGGTACGAAAGCGGTTTTCGTCATTCCAGATGCGGCCCATTTCCGGGCGGGTATAACGCGGGATCACAGGCTGATCTCCTCTTGCGAGATTCGAATGAAAGCGGGACAGAAGATTCTAAATGGTGCGCCGGGAAAGAGGCTAGCGCCAGACGACCTCGCGCCTGAGCGCCCCGCGCTGGCAGGTTCATAGGCAAACGGCATACAATACTCATTCGAGTCCGCTATGTCGCCCACGCCAGAAGATTTGACCATCATTAAAGATGACATGATCGCCTTCATTGAAGGGCATGGCATGAGTCGTTTCCACGGCTATGTGGATTACGACGAGGTGCAGTGCGTCATGTGGGAGATGGGCACGAATCCTGACGGGTGGAAGGACTTCGTCGAACTGGCCAAGACCGCCGCCGCTCCGTTCCTGACCATGCACTCCTGGAAGTTGGAGCGCACAGAACTCGACGAATTGGTGCAACGCCTTACGAACTCCGAGTTCTCCGACGGCGACGACGTGGAGGATGCGCGCTGGCTGCGGGCTCACGTGGGCAAAGTTGGATTCCTGCAGCTAGGCTGGGCATATCAAGGGTCGATGTTTCTCTGCGAGGTCAGCACCGATTGGTATGACCGTTACCAGCGCCTGCTGGAAGTGTCGGAAGATTTTGGCGGCATCCCCATCGACGAACCGGACCAGGACGACGAGGGCTAAGATAAAGTGCGCTGGGAACTGGCTGCGGAAGATCCAGTTCGAATACACAATCTCGCTGCCGCTCTTCGCGATTTTCCCCATCTGCAAATTCCTGATCGTGCACGAAACAATGTGAAGCGAGGCAGTCCGCTGCACACGCTAGCGGGTTTGCTGATCCGGCGCGGCTTGACCGATCCTGACGAGGCTGCTCGGTTCCTCTTTCCATCTGTCACTCATCTGCACGCGCCTGAGCTGATGACCGGCCTGCGCGCCGCTGTCGATCGCGTCGATGCCGCGATCGAACGCAAAGAGCCCATCCTGATCTACGGCGACTATGACGTCGATGGCACGATGGCCGTGATCATTCTGAAGACTGCCATCGAACTCTGCGGGGGAGCCGCCGACTTTCATGTGCCTCACCGCATTCGCGAAGGCTACGATCTGCGCGATGACGTAATCGAGCGCGCCGCGGCCGCGGGCATTAGGCTCATCATCAGCGTCGACATGGGGATTCGCGCTTTCGCTCCGGCCGAGACCGCGCAGCGGCTTGGCGTAGACCTAATCGTTACCGACCATCACTTGCCCGGCCCGGATGGCGTTCCGAAAGCTCACGCAGTGGTGAATCCCAATCAGGTGGGATGCGGATATCCCTACAAGCAACTGTGCGGAGCCGGCGTTGCTTTCAAAGTGGCGCAGGGATTGATGCAGCGACGCCTCGATGAAAAAGATCACGCGCGCATGTTGCAGTCGTTCATGAAAGTGGTGGCGATTGCGACCATCGCCGACGCGGTGCCGCTGACGGGCGAGAACCGAGTGTTCGCCAAACTCGGGCTCGACGCTTTGCGCCACGCGGTGAATCCAGGACTGAAGGCGTTGCTCGAAGTGGCGCAGATTTCCAACAAGCGTTCACCTACATCCACCGAGGTTGCATTCCGCATTGCGCCGCGTATTAACGCCGCTGGCAGGATGGATATCGCCCGTGACGTGATTGATTTATTTAGCGTGAAAGATGTCGATCGTGCGCGTCTACTAGCCGGAAAACTTGATCGCCTCAATGCAGATCGCCAGGAAGAAGAGCGGCGAATTCTGCGCTCGATCGACGAACGTATCAGCGGCGATCCCGCGTTGTGCGAAGCCTATTGCATCGTAGTCGATGGCGAAGGCTGGCACCGCGGAGTGATCGGCATCGCGGCGACGCGCGTGGTCGAGCGCTACCACCGGCCTGCAATAGTGATCGCGCGTGAAGGCGACGAGGCGTTCGGCTCCGGCCGTTCCATTCGCCCATTTCACTTGCTCGAGGCCGTCGAGTCATCACACAAACTTTTCACGCGCTACGGCGGACACTCTCACGCCTGCGGCTTCGCCATGCCGTCCGCAAACGTCACGCAACTGCGAGCAGACTTGGATGCCTTCGCGCGCACGCGTCTGACGGCAGCGGATTTCGATCCCGTGCTCGATGTCGAGGCAGAACTCGACCTCGATGAAATTACTCCGGGACTGTTTCAAGTGCTGCGGCTGCTCGAGCCCTATGGAACGGGCAATCACGAGCCCGCATTCAGTGCGCGCAGCGTGCGCCTGATCGCTCCACCGAAAATTCTGAAAGACAAACACATCAAGCTGAAGCTCAAAGCCGGAGAAAGCAACGGCGGCCACGAATTCTCTCCCGAACCGTCCGAGAAACAAGAACTCTCAGCAGTAGCAATCTTAACCACGCCGAATTGCCATCCAGATGGCGCTGTGATCAAGCGAGACGAAAAGGCCGAAGCAAACGGTTTTCAACTGAGAACTGAGAACCGAGAACTGAGAACTGGAGTTAGAACTGTCTTTGACGCACTCGGCTGGCACATGGCCGAACGCCTGCAGCAATCGCCGCTACTGGCTGGGGATGCCATCGACATCGCCTTCACCATCGGCCACAACGACCACCCAGACTTCGGCGGATTGGAACTGTCTCTGCGTGATTTTAAAGTTCCGGTCGCTGCACGCGAGTCTACGCCCCCGTAGCGGCAATTCAGTATCCGGCCTCGCGTCCGTGGCGGACCGCAAGGATCACTACTTCTTTTCCATCGTAGCGATAGAGGGCGACGTAGGCTCCCTGTCCGAACTCAATCACCCACTCGCGAAACTCCGGTGGCATTTCCTCAACTGGACGACCGATTTCCGGATGCTTACCGAGCGCTTTTATGCCCTGCCGAATTGCCTTGATCGCGCGCTTGGCCGCGGCCGGGTTCTTGGGGGCTAGAAAATCATGGAGGCGAGCCACATCCCGCAAGGCAGGTTGGGACCACCTCAGTCGTGGCATTTAGGAGGAGCAGCATTTTTGCCTGTCTCAAGTTTAGCGAGCCATGCCTCGGCTGCTTCGGATGTAACATGCAGGCCGGTAGCTTCATAATGGGCCCAGGTGGTTAGCGCGTCTCGTCGGAGTTGTTCGCGCTTTTCTTCGCGTTCGACGTATTCCTCGATGGCTTCGCGCATAAGCCAGTGTGGCGATCGGCGGCGCGCCGAGGCCAGTCGCTGCACGCGCTCCTTTATCTGAGCATCGAGCTTGAGGCTGGTCGTAGGAGAGATGGACATGGAGGGTGCTCCAAGGTGTTACTCAGTATTACTATATCATGCTATCGGCAGGGTGAGCCAGCCAGACGGCCGCGGCACTGGTCCTGCCGGACAAGGCTACTGCGGGAGCCGCCACTCGCTTTTGGATTAGACTGAACTTGCGATGCCGCTTCCCATCTACCGCCTACGACGCTGGCTGGCCGTCATCGCCGTCCTGTTCATTGCGGTTATTGCGGGCACGTATTTCTACGCCCGCATGCGCCTGCGCGATGTGCTGAAAGAAATTCCCAACAAGATTGGTATCGACATCAAGCAAACCGCCAATGGATTTCAGTTCTCCAAGTCCGATGGCAAGCGGACATTGTTCACCGTCCAGGCCGGCAAGCTCAAGCAATTCAAAGCCGACGGCAGCGCCGAACTGCATAACGTCAGCATCGTTCTCTATGGCCGCGATTCGTCCCGCTTCGACCAGATTTACGGCGATGACTTCTCCTACGATAAGAAAACCGGCAACGTCACCGGTCACGGCGATGTGCAAATCGATCTCGAGGCCAATCCAACTGGCAAAACTGGCCCCGATCAGGGCACTCCCAGAGAACTCAAGAATCCCATCCACCTCAAAACCAAAGATCTTGTGTTCAACCAGGAAAGCGGCGACGCAACCACTGATGCGCGTGTTGATTTCAGCACGCCGCAAGCCACCGGCTGGGCGATCGGTGTGCAGTATTCCGGGAAGACAAACATGCTCACCCTCGTGTCGCAGATTCACATGACGATGGGCGCCGGACATAAGAAAGAAATTTTGCTCGCCACGCATGGCATAGTCACGCACGATCCACATGAAGTGCTGCTAGACCATGCCCGCCTGCAGAGCCAAAGCGGAACCGTAGAAGCGGAGCAGGCGACAATGTTCCTTGGTCCGGACAACGAAGTGAAGCGCGTGCTCGCCACCGGAAATGTGAATGCAGTATCTGCCGGGGAAGATGCCGAACCCATGCACGCGCGAGCCGACGAAGCCGAGATGCTACTCACGGGCAAACAAAACTTGCTGCGCACCGCGACCCTGACCGGCAACGTCCACGTCGAGCGCATCGGATCGCAATCGATGCAAGGCGATGCCGGACGCGCCATTCTAGATTTCCTGGGCCAGAATGAACTCCAGAAAGTGCACGCGATGGATGGAGTCCGGCTCATGCAGCGCAACGCCGGCTCAGGCACTGCTACGGCGAGTCCCTCGCAGGATCTCTCCGCAAAGTCTTCGGCAAACTCGTCGGCGCCCCAGGATTACGACATCACAGCCCCAGTCATCGACTTCTTTGTCGCGGAGGGAAACCGCCTCGACCATGCGCAAACATCCGGCGCGGCGAAAATTACAATTTCGCCCTCCTCGACCCAGAGCCCTTCCGCACTTGCCGCAAAAAATTCCAAACAAGCTTCTGACCAGCGCACCGTAATTACCGCTGGCCGCTTCGATGCGAAATTTACTGCGACTCCCGACGGCTCTAGCCGTCTAAGCTCGATCCACGGGGCACCCAATGCAAAGATCGTGAATTTCTCGCCGGGGCTGCCCGAGCGCGTAAGCACCAGTCAGATGCTCGATGCCGCATTCCTCGCCCAAGGGGGGATTTCATCCATCATCCAGCAGGGAAGTGTCGCCTATGACGACGGCCAAGCTCCTCGCAAGCGCACGCAAGCCTGGGCGGACAAAGCTCTCTACACCCCCGAAGACCGGATTCTTGTACTCACTGGCAGTCCACGCGTCTCCGAAGGCAGTATGGTCACAACCGCCCGCACCATCCGAATCAATCGCGTGACCAACGACGCCTTCGCCGACGGCAACGTCAAGAGCACCTACAGCGAACTCGCCGAGCAACCGAACGGCGCGCTGTTGGCCTCCGCCTCGCCGATTCACGTGACGTCCGCGACCATGACGGCGCACAACTCGTCCGCAACCGCTTTGTACGAGGGCAATGCACGTCTATGGCAGGACGCAAACATCGTGGTGGCGCCCTCGATCGAGTTCGACCGGGATCGCCGTTTCCTGGTGGCACAAGGCACAGCCGCGCAATCTGTCTCCACCGTTCTGGTACAGGCGAAACTGTCCGATCAGGGTAAAGGGCCGGCGGATAAAGTTCAGCCCCGCAAGACTCTAGTCGATGGCGAACGCAAGGCAAAGACAGGAAATCCTGAGGAAAAGCCTGGCGATACCGGCCCTGTAGCCATCACATCGGCTCGCCTAACCTATGCCGACGCCGAGCGCAAAGCGCACTATGAAGGAGGCGTAATCGCCAAAGGCACGGGTTTCACCATCTCCTCCAGCACCATGGACGCCTACCTTCTCCCGCGCAGTCAAGCCTCAAGCCATCAACCACTTACAGGTCCCGGACAAGTCGACCACATGGTGGCCGAAGACAACGTGCTGGTCATTCAACCGACTCGCCGAGCCGAGGGGCAAAATCTGGTTTACACAGCCTCCGACGACAAATTCGTCCTCACCGGCGGACCTCCGAGCATTTTTGATGCCGAACGCGGCAAAATTACCGGGGTTTCGTTGACTTTCTTTAGGGGCGATGATAGGGTGCTCGTAGAAGGCAAGGCAAGTACTCCTGTGGTAACTCAGACCCGAGTGGCCAAGTAAAAAGACAAATGGCAAGATAAATGCGTACCTTGGCCACAGATGAAATCGGCAAGTCGTACCGTGGCCGGCGCGTCGTAAACGGTGTCAGCTTGCGCGTCGAGCAGGGCGAAGTTGTGGGTTTGCTCGGCCCCAACGGCGCAGGCAAAACAACCACGTTTTACGCCATCGTAGGTCTCATCCCCCCTGACACTGGCCGCGTTTTGTATGACGGTCAGGACATCACTGACGTTCCCATGTACCTGCGGGCGCGCCAGTACGGCATCAGTTATCTCCCGCAAGAAGCTTCTGTCTTTCGCAAACTGACGGTTGAGGAAAACATCCTCGCGGTGTTGGAGGCGCAGCCGATGTCATGGCATGAGCGCCGAGAGAAGATGGAGAAATTTATCGATGAACTTGGTTTGGAGCACATCCGGCAGAATCGCGGCTATGCCTTATCCGGCGGTGAACGCCGGCGCGTGGAAATCGCCCGCTGCCTGTGCATCAACCCAACTTTCATCTTGCTCGACGAACCATTTTCCGGCATCGATCCCATTGCCGTCCTGGACCTGCAGAAAATTATCAGCAGCCTAAGGGCCAGCGGCATCGGTGTCTTGATCACCGATCACAACGTGCGCGAAACTCTTTCTGTGACTGATCGCGCCTACATCATCGACGACGGCCGCATCTTCCGCCAGGGTCAGCCCGAGCAGTTGGCCACTGATCCGGAAGTGAGACGCGTGTACCTGGGAGAAAGCTTTTCGCTGGTGTGAAAGAAAAAGCGTCGTTGGTCGTTCGTCGTTGGTCGTTGCGCAAAAGAAAGAAGCCAGCCTCCGCGATGAATGGCGAACGACCAAGGACGAACGACTAACGACATGGTTCTTCTTCAACACAAACTGAGCGTCAAACTATCGCAGCGCCAGATCCTCACTCCCGGTCTGGTGCAGATGGTTTCTGTCCTCGCGCTCAACAAGCTTGAACTCAAGGACATGATCAACGCCGAGATGGTCGAGAACCCGGTTCTCGAAGAACTCGAAGAATCTGTCCCGCTGATCGACGAAGTTGGCCGCAAAGACGAAGACCGCGACCGCCCCACCAAGACTTCTACCGAAGAAAGTCCGATCGTCGCCGAAAAGAAAGATCCATTCGAAGAAATCGATTTCGGATCCTTTTTCCAGGACTACCTCGATCCCGGCTACCGCACCCGCGGCGAGATGGAGGAGATCGAGCGCCCATCATTTGAAAATTTCCTCTCGAAGCCAACGAATCTTACAGACCACCTCGCTTGGCAGCTCGGAGCGTTGAGTCTGAGCCGCGAAGTCCGCGAGGCCGCTGAACAGATCATCGGCAACCTCAACGAAGATGGCTATCTGATCGCCAGCGACGAAGAAATGCTGGGCATAGCGGAACCTGCTCCGCCCGAAGCCGACGCCGCGACTGCGAGAAGCATTGTCAGCGAAGCCGCCGCCCTCGGATTGCGGCAAGATGAGCCGCTGTGTGAAGAACCATCCGTCGAAACGCTGGCAGCGGAAGCCGCTCCTGAAAGCCCCGACCCCGGCGCAGGAGTTTCCGCAACTGACTTAAACGAAATGATCGGCGCAGCAGCGAATGCCCCAGAATTTTCCGGAATCAATGCGGCTGCGAGTATCTTTGCCAACGCCGAAAATCTGCCGGCGCACTCGCCCGCAGAAACTTCGTTTGCCTCGCGTAATGGAGATTCGGCCGCCGCCGTTGCCCCAGCTCCTGCGCCCGTTTCCGCGCCTTCGCGTCCCATTCAGAAATCGAACTTCACATTCACTGATCTCCAGGAAGCCCTCGAAGTAATTCACCAGCTCGACCCTCCGGGAGTGGGTTGCCGCACTCTGCGAGAGTGCCTGCTGCTGCAGTTGCGCTATCACCAGCAACAGCTCGCGCAACCCAAAAATGGAGAGAAAAACGGGAATGGCACTGCGCAAGTTCTGCAGGATGCCATCGCCGTCGTTGACCAGCATCTGCGCGCGTTGCAGGGTAAGCAACACAAAGAAATCGCCAAGGCGATCGGCCGTCCCGCCGACGCCGTGCAGCAAGCTATCGATTACATCCGCACGCTCGATCCCCGCCCCGGCCTGCAGTACAACAAAGTTCAGGCGCGTCTGATCGAGCCGGATGTTGCTTTCATCAAGCACGGCGACGAGTGGCTCGTGCTCATGAACGACGACGATCTGCCTCAGCTTCGCCTAAACCCGGCCTACAAGAAGCTGGTCACCCGCGACAACAACGACAAGAATACCCGCGACTACGTGAAAGAACGCTACAAGAGCGCCATCCAGCTCATCAAAAACATCGAGCAGCGCAAACAGACCATCACGAAAGTCTGCTACTGCATCGTCGCGCGCCAGCAGGACTTTCTGGAAAAAGGCATCGACCAGTTAAAGCCGATGATGATCAAAGAGGTAGCCGAGGAAATCGGCGTGCATCCATCCACCGTGAGCCGCGCCGTGGCCAGCAAATACGCCCACACTCCGCAAGGCGTGTTCGAGCTGCGCTACTTCTTCAGCGAAAGCGTGCAAGGACCGGAAGGTGGCAACACCAGTCTGCTGATCCTGAAACGCCGCGTCAAAAAATTGATCGACGAGGAAGACCCCAGCCGTCCGCTAACCGATGAGCAGCTAACCCGCATCCTGCAATCGCAAGGGATTCAAGTCACGCGCCGCACAGTCGCCAAATACAGGGAAGACATGCGCATCCCCAGCACGCATCAGCGCAGAGTAAAAGAATGAAAAAATCAGAAGTGAGAAGAAAGACCAGATGGTTTACCCCGTGGACCTCCGTGTCCCCCGTGGTGAAGATTTTGATTTTGCCCGTGGCGTTCTGATCAAGAACGTTTGACGTGAAACGCAGTGCCCCAAGATCGAAGCAACATCAAGGAGGGCCGCTTCATGAACGTGGAATACACCGGCAGGCACTACGAAGTAACTCCCGCCGTCCGCAAAGAAGTAGAAACTGGCCTCGCGAAAATCCGCAAGATCCTCGGCGATAAATTCGAAGCGCACGTCGTTCTCTCCGTAGAAAAGCACCGCCACAAAGCCGAAATCACCATTAGCCCGCGCAACGGCCCGTTGGTCGGCCTAGCCCAGGCCAGAGACATGATGATCGCCGTCAGCGAAGCCCTCGACCACCTCGAGAAGCAGGCGGTGAAATACAAAACCCGCTGGCAATCCAAGAAGCGTTCAGCCCGCAAGACCGAAGAAGTGAAAAAGTGGAACGGCCACTCCCTACAAGACGATGGCTCAAGCGCGCAAGCTAAAGTCGGCCTCACCGAAAAAACCGCCGTTCCGGTAGCTGTGCACCGCTATCCTCCGATGGCTAAAACCACAGAGGTCCACCTCGTCCGCTCCGACGAAGCCGTGGCCATGCGTCCCATGACTCTCGAAGAAGCCATCAAAGAAGCCCACTTCCGCGACCGCGACGTCTTTGTCTTCCGCGACCCCAAAGGCAAAGTGATGATCCTGCACCGAACCCGCGACGGCAAAATGGAGCTGATCGAAGCTCCGTAATGAGGAATCACCGGCACTATCGCGCCTTTCGCTGACGAAATCGGCATACGCCCCTTCGTGATATCTCGCTTTTGCGCGGAGTCGACTAATATCCCCGTGTGCGAAATAAGCGGCGTAGCAGAAGAAGAGAAAAGAAGCGGAGAAAAATTGCGGCCTGGAATTTCTATGCGACGTTATCGTTAATACTGGGCGCCATGGGAGCGTCGGGCTTTATCACAAGCCGACCTCAGATATCGGTCTCACCACAAGATGCAACGGACTACACCAGCCCTGCGTCGTCGACGTCATATCGTATCGCCAACACTGGATACGTCGACTTCAAGGTCGTACACGTCTATTCCTACATCCACGTGATGAGAGCCGGAAGCATGGTATTAGAGAAGTCCGTCGCACTGGAGTCAGAAGGCAGCGAGCTTACACCCGGCGAAGCGGAGACGATCACACCGCGATGGTTCCGCGGCAAAATTCCCGATGAGTTCGATATGGCGATTGTTGTTGACTACAAGAAATTCGGCCTGGCGTTCCGAAAGTACTTTCGCTTTAAACGGTTCGAGGGTCCATATAGCGGCACTTGGAACTGGAACGAGCAGCCAGTAGACGATATGAAGCCAGAGATCGATGAACAGATTGCAGAATTTGATCGAGAATACCTTGCCAAGCGGCCCGGCGAAAGTCAGATCTCACCATTCCCGGCACGCAGAGAATGATCAATAAACTAGTTGACCAACCAGTTTGATTGATGACAGAATAAATCATGAAGACTGTGGGTGCTTTCGATGCCAAGACTCACCTCAATGAGCTGCTAAGAAGGGCTTCGAAGGGTGAGACCATCCAGATTACGCGTCGCGGCGTTCCCATGGCCAAGCTCACCCCGCCCGATACCTCCGAGAAGCAGGACGCCCACAGCCTGGCCGAGGCCATTCGCCATTTAAGGAAGGGTGCGACTTTGGGAAGGATTTCCATACGCGACTTAATCAATGAAGGCCGCCGCTATTAATCGCTTCGTGCTTGACGCTTCCGTGGCCGTCGCATGGTGCTTTGAGGACGAAACTACGAGATTTACCGAAAGTGTGCTGAACCTGTTCCCCGACGGCGCTGAAGCGTTAGTTCCTTCCATTTGGCCGTTGGAAGTTGCGAACGCCTTGTTGATTGCCGAGCGGCGCAAACGAATCACCGCGGCTCAGGTCACGTCCCTCCTGCAGCGGATTGCCGGGCTATCGATCTCCGTGATGGCCGTGGATACGGAACAGGCATTCAAGCAGATATTGGCGGCGGCGCGCCAACATGGCTTGTCGGAATACGACGCTGCATATCTAAACCTGGCATTGCTTCAGGGGTTGCCGCTAGCTACGCTGGATTCCGAGTTGCGGCGTTCGGCAAGGACGGCGGGAGTCGTGCTGTCAGCTTAATAATGGTGTCACGGCATATTCCCTCTTAGCCCTGCACCGCGCCCGCGACGGTAAGATGGAACTGATCAAGGCGCATTAGGAGTGGGCTCTCACTTTCTCTTGCCAAGACTCGATAAGAAAACCGTCGCGACCATGCTGGCCGGCATGTGCACGTTTCTCAACGTCTACTGTACCCAGCCTCTGTTGCCGCTCTTGCGTGAAACCTTTCACGCCTCAGAGCTGGCAGTCAGCTTCACGGTAAGCGCCACGATTTTTGCCACGGCTCTAACCGCACCCATCATCGGCATGATCGCCGAACGCCGCGGACGGAAAAAAATTATCGTGCCGTCACTTTTCCTGCTCGCCATTCCAACCGCGCTGGCGGCAACTTCCACCAGCCTTCATGCGCTGATCTTCTGGCGCTTCGCCCAAGGCCTTTTCGTCCCGGGCGTGATCGCGGTGATGCTCGCCTACATGAACGAAGAGTGGGCTGGACCCGGCATAGGCCGTGCCATGTCTTCCTATGTAGCCGGAACTGTGGTTGGAGGATTTCTCGGCCGCTTTCTCTCCGGAGTAATCGCCTCGCACTGGCATTGGCGCAGCACCTTCCTGGTGCTTGCCGCGCTCGACTTGATCGGCGCATTTCTAGTCCGCGCGTGGCTTCCTCTTGCCAAGAATTTTGTCCCGGCCGAACATCTGCAGCAGGTCGTTAGGGATGCAAAGCAACATCTGCGCAATCCCCGGCTGCTCGCCAACTTTGGCATGGGAGCGGCCGCGCTCTTCGCGCTGGTCGCCTGCTTTACCTATGCAAATTTTTACCTTGCCGCCCCGCCTTTCCACTTGAACTCGGCACAACTCGGCAGCATCTTCTTCGTTTATCTGCTCGGAGCCGTCATCACACCGCAATCCGGCCGCTTTCTCGATCGCTTCGGCTTTCGCCACACCACCGTCCTCTATTGCACGATGATGATCGCAGGCCTGCTCCTCACCCTGGTCAAGTCGCTGCCCATCGTGATCGCAGGCCTAGCCATCTTTTCTTCGGGAGTTTTCGTCGCGCAAGCCGCCGCCACGGTGCAGACCGGCGCCATCGCTGGCCGCGCGCGCTCCTCCGCCGCCGGACTTTACGTCACCTTCTACTATCTCGGAGGCAGCCTCGGCGCCACGCTCACCGCCTGGTTCTGGCATTGGAAAGCCTGGCCCGGTTGCGTCGCCCTCTTGGCTGGAGTTTCCTTGCTAAGCCTGTGGCTAGCCCGCATCAGCAGTCGCCCCGTCGACCACCTCGACTCCCAGGAATTCCAACTCGTCGGCGATTGAGAATCGAACATTGAAAAAGCAATCGGAAGAAGGAAGAAGAAGGAAAGCGTTGAGAAAAGCTCGTGTGGGGACGGACGCATTCGTCCGTCCGCCGAGCGAAGCTCGGCTCTGTGCCTTTCACTGGCAGGTAAGCGTAAATCTCTTCACCGACTGAGGTCCCGGCCAAGGCCCGCGGAACTGCGTGTAATAAACTCCGCCTCCACGCAACCGATGCGGCATCTCGCTTGCGACAAACAAGTTCCGTTTCGACCCCGGGCACGCTCATACGGTCTCCCTTAATTGACTCGCGAAGGCAAATCGACCAGAAGGGGGCAACTGGCACGAAAGCTCCCCGATGCTAACCCTGCCCTTAATGAAAGTTTCTGGCTTGAAACAACCGCACAAATTTGCAACCTTACTACTCTTCCGCTGCACGCGCTTTCTTTCGAAGCGCCGCAGCCGACAAAAGCGTAACCAGCAGCCCAATCGGAAAAACCTCAGCAAACGTATAGGCCACATTCACCGCCGGCTTGTCATACATCACTTTGAATTCCTTTGCCTTCCGCACCATCTCATCGATCTTCTGCTGACTATCTTCAGCGGCTCTCGCGCGTTCCACCATGTGCGCTGCATATTTGTCGCCAAAGCCCGGCATCAGTTTGTAATAAACAATCTCCCAAGTCCCCACATAGCACGCGTTCGAGATCAGCGTAATTAAGATGCCGACGGCGAAACCGCGGCCGAATGTAATTCGCCCGCCCCCTGCGTTCTCTCGATACGAACGCACTCCGAAGAACACCATGAGCGCCGAAAGCACGATCACGGTGTAGCCGAGGATTTCCCCTTTTTCGAAACCAATTTTGTCTGCGATCGGGATTCCAGCCAGCATCATTGCGGCCGAAATCCCCCCGGATATCAGTCCAAAAGTCAGAACGATCTTCTTCATAAACTCGCGGTCTCCTTTTTTCTGAAACTAATTTCACCAGCCTGAATGCGGCGGCGATCCGCGCAAATGTAGCGAAAGCCGTTCTTCCTGTCGTCACACTTTCGGATGATTTTGCACTGGGAACCGAAAATCATGCTTTCGGGTGGCGCGACCGAAGCAATCACGGGATCAGTCGCGCGCTCTTGCCAATCTGCACCGCCTGGGTGCGGCGCTTCGCGCCGAGCTTATCGAACAACCGGCTCGAATGAGTCTTCACCGTGTTCTCGCTGACAAATAGCCGGTCGGCAATCTCGCGATTGCTTAACCCGGCGGCGATGAGCCCCAGAATCTCCAACTCACGCGCAGTAATGCCAAGCTGGCTAACGCGCACCTCATCGGCCACGAACGGTCCAGTCGGCGCCGGAATTTCCTTGACGATCGTTTCCGTGACGATCTTCTCTTGCACAATCTCCTTGACGATCGTTCGCGTAACAATCGTCGGTTTCTTTCTGGTGAGGGTCAGCCCCAGCCAGATCCCGAGTCCGGCGAACACAGCGGCGACCAGCCCCGCATAAATTTCCACCGAATGCTCAACCACCAGAAAGCGGTACTCGGTCAACTTCAGTACCAGAATGAGCAAGCCGCCGCACAAGCCGTAAAACAAAATCTCAAGCACCGCCCGTCGGCGCGAATGCGGCGCAGATTCCCTAATTGAGTTCACGGCAGGATCATATCCGAAGACCGAACCTCAAGCAGCCCCGGCCAGCCCGTGCAGCTATCATGAACCTTCACGGCCCCGCAACACGGCCGTAACCTCATGATTCCAAAGATCACGGCCGTTTCCCGCTCCAGGCGGACTTCCTCGGCATGAGAACTAATGGCGTAAACCTTTATTCTTCCAAGGAAATCTCCTCCGAACTCTTGTTTTACCCCTCCAATCAAAATTCTGCGCCGCCAAGGCAAAACTGTGGCAGAATGGCGTCATTAGGAACTGGTCGTCTGGGGGTGTGTATGTCCTACTGGAAAGCCTGCCTGACTCTACTCGTTGTATCTTCCTTAACTGCCGTAGCCCAAGTTTCTCATTCCGAGCAGGTAACGATCGCGCCGCCTCTCGTGCGCGCTGTCGAACCTCCGGCGCCCGAGGCAACCGCTGCCGCTCTCGAGTTGCAAGCCGACAAGTTGCGCGGCGAGAAACTCTATCTCGATGCCCTCGATTATTACCACGCCGCACTGGCCAAGAAGGCCAACGATGCCTCCCTGCTCAACAAGATCGGAGTCAGCGAACTGATGATGCAGCGCTACAAAGAAGCGCGCAAATCTTTCGAGCGCGCCATCAAGTCCGATCATCAGTTCGCCAACGCTTACAACAATCTCGGCGTAGTTTTATACGAAAGCAAGAAATACGGAGCTGCGGTCAAGCAGTACGAAAAGGCGATCGCCATGGACAATAATTCGGCGTCGTTCTTCAGTAACTTGGGCGCGGCTTATTTTTCCAAGCGCGACTTTGAGCCCGCCGTTATTGCGTACCAGCACGCTCTGCAATTGGATCCCGAAGTCTTTGAGCGCTCTTCGCGCGCCGGCGTTCAAGCGCAGCTGCCCAGTCCCGAGGACCGCGCACGCTACGATTACACCGTCGCCAAGTTGTACGCGCAGATGGGCCTGTCGGACCATTCGCTTGAGTATTTAAAGAAGGCCATGGAGGCCGGCTATAAAGATTTGAAAAATGTATATAAGGACGCCGAGTTTGCCGAGTTGCGAAAGAATCCGCGCTTCACCGAACTGATGGCCTCCGCATCGAAGACTCCAGCGCTCTCAGATTAATTGGCGAAAGAATTACAAAGTTTTACAAAATTAGACGGAACTTAACGGGGTTCTAGGGTTTAATCATGGAAATACTCCTGAAAACAACAGGGTGAGTAAGGAGAAACGGTAGCCCATCGGATGCTGACCCGAGCACGCCCCAAGCAAGCATCCGGTGGGTTTTTTCTTTTGGCTCTAAGCCTTTAGCTCTTAGCCTTTAGCCTAAAGCCAATCGAGCCTTCCGCGGAAATTCCCTCCGTTCGCGCTGTCCCACTATGAATCGGTTCTTGAGCTAAGAGCTAAAGGCTAACAGCTAAGAGCTTCTCCTCGGAATTCCCTCGCCAATGTACTCTTCCACCACACGCTTCCACTTCCCCTGCGCTCTTAAAATGAACTCGACCGCATCGCGCAAAGCGCCATCGCCGCCCGCGTGAGCGGTAACGTAATGAGCTTCCTGCTTCACTTCTGCGCGTGCGTTCTTCACCGCAATGGCAAGCCCGCCAGCGCGCATCGCCGGGAGATCGATCACGTCATCGCCGACAAACGCAGCTTCTTCGCGCTTGAGTCCCGCCTTCTCGACAATCACGTTGAAGCACGTGCGCTTGTCATCCACGCCCTGATAAACATATTCGAGTTTCAAATCGCGGGCTCGCAGCGCAACTGTCTCCGAAGATCGCTTGGTGATCAGTCCGGTCTTGATGCCGCCCAGTCGCGCCAGCGAGATCGACGCTCCGTCATGCGCATGAAAACCCTTGAACTCAATCCGCCCACTTTGTGACTCGCCGGGAAACGGCAAAAAAAACAGCTTGCCGTCAGTGAGCACGCCATCTACATCAAACAGCAGAAGCTTGATCTTGCGCGCGCGGGCTTGTGCGGAAAGTTTTGGCATCGTGGGATTCTAGCAGGCCACCCTCCCGCTCGACAGTGACCGCGAATCTCGTGGAAAAGCGCGTAACCAAGATAACGAATTGTGGCCGACCACATTGGGTGGTATGCAAGGTGAGAGCGCTCAGTCGTTCACTTATTGGAAGAGAGACGACCACTCACTGGAGATTCCATGAAGAGATTTTTCTGCGCGTTGAGCTTGCTGGTTCTCGGTTCCGCGTCTTTAACCGCACAGACGCCTGAACTGAAATTCATCGCCGATACACTGGTCGTGCAGGCGGATGGAACCTATGAGGCTGATCCCGATCTCGCCACCATGACGTTCCAGATTTGTTTTTCCCAGGACAAGGACATCAAGCATGCCTACGCCGCGGCGACCCAATCCATGCAGCACGTTGTCGATCTCGGCAGTCAAAACGGCCTCAAGCGGGAAGATGTGACAACCGGAGTGCTAACTGTCGCTCCCGTGTACGAAGGCGACCGCAAGAAACGCGTGCGCTCCTATTACGTGCAAGGCAACATCGTGCTGCGCATCCATGATTTTTCGCGGATTGGCCCAATCCTCGATGGCTCAGTCGAGGATGGCGTCGCCGATTTTCGTTCCCTCACCTATTCCCTCGCCAACGAAGAGGCTGCCAAGAAACTGGCGGTCGCCGAGGCAATGCGGCGCGCCATTGGCCGGGCGTCTGTCGCCCTTGAGCAGAAAGGTCAGAAACTCGGCACGCTGCGCTATATGAGCCTCGATGTGAAGCAATTAGTAGGCGTGGCGCAACTGCAAACCATGCCAATGTACACGACAGCCGAAATGGTGGAGACGAGCGTCAGTGGCGGAAGCGCATGGAAGAGTAGGAAGGAACCCCCGCCGTCACCTCCGCCCCCGCCGCAACCGCAAAAGATCGCGGTCAGCGCCTCCGTCCAGTGCGCTTTCCAGATCGAGTAGGAGGGGCTGCGCGAGGAAAAGGCGAAGCCGGTTCCGGGAAACGCAGCGACATGATTCTCCGCCCTCGCTCTTAGCACCAGTACCTCAACCCTTGCGCATAGCGGCAAACTTTCGGGCTTTTGCTCGATCGTCATTCCTCCGGTCACGGTGGAGCGCTGCCACGAGTGAAGTTTTTCCCTTGAGGGACCCGCGAAGGCTCTTGATAAGAACGTCGAATGACAAGTCATCCGTCGAGGGATTGCCAGGCCTGACCTCTGGGGATGAGGTTTTTTGCGTGCTGCGTGCAGCGCCGAGGCCTGTTGTGACTTGTTTCCGGACCGTCTTTTTTGATTTCATAACTCGCTATAGTGTGCCTGTTCCGATTCTACGCCCTGCCTAAAGAAAGCGAACAATTTACGAAACTCCATTCACCGGCTACAATATTAAAATGCAGTCCCCTCCCGCATCGCTTTCCTGGGCTCACCCTCTCGTAGCGGAGTGGTTTGTCCAGCGCTTTGCCACGCCAACCGAGCCGCAGGAGCAGGGCTGGCCGCACATTCTCGCCGGCCGCACCACGCTGATTTCCGCGCCGACAGGCTCCGGAAAAACGCTGGCTGCATTCCTCGCGTGCATTGATCGCCTCGTGCGCAAGGCTTTGGCAGGCGATCTCGCTGATCGAACTGAAGTCCTTTACGTCTCTCCATTGAAGGCACTGGGCAACGACATCCAGAAAAACCTCGAAGTTCCTCTGGGAGAAATTCTCGCCATGGCCGGCGAGCGCGGCCTGCTCATGCCGGAGATTCGCACCGCGGTCCGCAGTGGCGACACGCTCATGCCCGAGCGGCGCGCCATGCTCAAGCGCCCGCCGCACATCCTCGTTACCACGCCAGAGTCGCTCTACATTTTGCTGACCGCGGATAAGAGCCGCGCGATTCTGCGCGACATCGAAACGGTCATCGTGGATGAAATCCACGCCGTTGCCGATGACAAACGCGGAGCGCACTTGACGCTGTCACTGGAACGCCTGGAGGCGCTAACTCACAAACCGCCAGTGCGCATCGGGCTGTCAGCTACGCAGAAGCCGATTGAACAAGTAGCGCATTTCCTCACCGGCAGTTCTGACTCCGGCAAAGCGCGCCCTGATCCTGTCATCGTCAACATCGGACACAAGCGGAAGCTGGATCTCGCGGTAGAAGTTCCTCAAATGCCGCTGGGTCCTGTCGCCTCGAATGAAATGTGGGACGAGGTCTACAACCGGCTCGTAACGCTGGTCGAGCAGCATCGCGCAACGCTGGTATTTGTGAACACAAGGCGCATGGCCGAGCGCGTAGCGCATCAGCTGGGCGAGCGCATTGGCGAACAGAACGTCGCGGCGCACCACGGCAGTCTCTCGCGCAAGCTGCGCCTGGCGGCGGAAAAGAAACTGAAAGAAGGCCAGGTGCGGGTGCTCGTAGCGACCGCGTCGCTCGAACTCGGTATCGACGTGGGCACGGTGGATCTGGTCGTGCAAATTAATTCTCCGCGCGCGATTGCCGTGACGTTGCAGCGCGTAGGTCGATCAGGTCACTGGCGCGGCGCGGTTCCCAAGGGACGCCTCTTTGCCACCACGCGCGACGATTTGCTCGAGTGCGCCGCTTTGGTGCGAGCCATCAGGCAGGGCGATCTCGACCGGTTGATAATCCCCGACGCGCCGCTCGATGTGCTGGCGCAACAGATTGTGGCGGCATGTTCCGCCGAAGAGTGGATCGAAGATGAGATGTTCGCGCTTGCGCGACGTGCATATCCCTACCGCAATCTGAAGCGCGAAACCTTCGATTCGATTCTGGAAATGCTAAGCGAGGGCATCGCTGCCAAGCGCGGGCGCTACGGCGCATACGTCCATCGCGATCGCGTGAATGGCAAGCTGCGCGCGCGTCGCGGAGCGCGACTGGCGGCGATCACCAGCGGCGGCGCGATCCCCGACAATTCACTTTACGCAGTCGTGGCCGAGCCTGATGGCATTGTGGTCGGCACGGTAGACGAAGATTTTGCGGTAGAGAGCAATCGCGGCGACATCATGCTGTTAGGAAATACCTCGTGGATGATTCGCCGCATCGAAACCAATGCTGGCCGCATGCTGGTGCAGGACGCACACGGAGCGCCGCCGAGCGTCCCGTTCTGGCGCGGCGAAGCTCCGGCACGCACCGAAGAACTTTCCGAACATGTAGGAGCGCTGCGGCAAAAGATCAGCGAGATGCTGCCGCACACTTCTCCGGTAGGATTTTCGCCAACGCAACCCGATGTCGCCGCCGCTGTGAGCTGTTTGAAGGACGAATGCGGCCTCGACGATTCCGGCGCAGAGCAGGCAATCGAATACATTTTGCAAGGCCGCGCCGTGCTGGGCGCAGTGCCAACTCAGACAACTGTGATTGCGGAACGCTTCTTCGACGAAGGCGGCGGAATGCAACTGGTAATTCACGCCCCGTTCGGCGGCCGCATCAATAAAGCCTGGGGACTGGCTCTGCGCAAGCGTTTCTGCGTCGGCTTTAACTTCGAGTTGCAGGCCGCGGCTACGGACAACGGTCTGAACATCGCGCTGGCTGAGCAGCATAGTTTTCCTCTGGGAGATGTCTTCAACTTTCTGCAAGCGACAACTGTGCAGCCGATTCTGGAACAAGCGACGCTCGACTCGCCGATCTTCGCCACACGCTGGCGGTGGGACGCGAACCGCGCGCTCGCGCTGCTCCGTTTTCAAAATGGAAAAAAAGTTCCAGCGCAGATTCAACGCATGCGCTCTGACGATTTGCTCGCATCCGTTTTTCCCGACGCCGCTGCCTGCTTCGAAAATATTCAGGGCGAGCGTCACATCCCCGATCATCCGCTGGTCGGCGAAGTAATGAAAGATGTCCTCACCGAAGCGATGGATATTGACGGGCTGAAGTCTGTGCTCAGTGGTCTCGCCGACGGACGCATTCGTTGCGTTGCAGTCGACACGCCCGTTCCGTCGCAGTTCTCACACGAGATTCTGAATGCGAATCCTTACGCTTATCTAGACGACGCGCCGCTCGAGGAGCGTCGCGCTCGCGCCGTGCAGATGCGGCGCATGCTTCCGGAATCCGTGCTCGAAGAAGTCGGAGGTCTCGATCCGGCTGCGATTGCGCAGGTCCGCGAAGAAGCCTGGCCCGACGTGCGCGATGCCGATGAGTTGCACGATGTGTTGCACACGCTCGTCGGACTTCCGGAAAGTGGTCCCGATTTTGGTACTCAGCAATGGAAGTTTTATTTCGAGCGATTGGTTAACGAAGGTCGCGCCGCATCTGCAATGAGCGTGGGCAAGACTTATTGGGTTGCGGCTGAGCGCGCCAAAACGTTTTCGATTTTATTTCCCGAGGCGCGATTTGCGCCGACGTTGGCCGAAGTTGAAACAACAGTTCCCACTCGCGACGACGCCTTGCTAACTCTGGTTATGGGATGGATGTCGCACGTTGGGCCGATTACAGCGACGCAGCTTGGCGAGACTTTGGGAATTTCTGCTTCCGACATTTCGAATGCCCTTCTTCGCATGGAAGCAAGCGGAACTGTTCTTCGAGGAAACTTCAGTGGTTCTGCTTCGCGGGCGAGAACGTCCGCGCCAGATGAACCGGAATGGTGCGAGCGGCGGTTGCTGGCGCGCATTCACCGGCTTACGGTTGCGACCTTGCGCAAACAGATCGAACCCGTTACTGCGGCGCAATTTATGCAGTGGCTTTTGCGCTGGCAGCTCATCGCTCCAGGCACGCAAGTATCCGGTGAACGCGGAACGCTTGAAGTGTTGCGGCAACTTCAGGGGTTTGAAATTCCGGCGAATGCTTGGGAGCGGCAAGTGCTGGCTCGTCGCATTGTCGATTACGATCCGAAGTGGCTTGATCAGCTTTGCCTGACTGGCGCTGTTGGATGGGGAAGGTTGTCTCCACATCCGGCGACTTTGGATTACTCGAATGTGAATCGTGGAACGGAGTCTCAACCTCAATCGGCTCCTCGACAACGGCGCGTGATTCCGACCAGCGTTGCGCCAATTACTTTTTTTGTTCGCGAAGATGCGGATTGGATGACCCCGCGGCATCCGGGCGCGGAGGTGTCGGAAAATAATGGGCTCAGTCACGGAGCGCAAGGTGTGCTGGATTTTCTGCGGCAGCGCGGCGCGTCTTTTTTCGCCGACATTGTTCGCGGCACGAACAAGCTGAAAGCGGAAATCGAAACCGCGCTCTGGGAACTTGTCGCTGCCGGTTTGGTTACCGCCGATGGCTTCGACAATCTGCGATCGCTGATCGATCCCAAGCGGCGGGCGGGGCAGGGCAGTGGGCGCACTACTCGTCCGCGGCACAATGCTGGGCGCTGGGCGCTGTTGCACGCGGAGGAAGTTGTCGAGCGGCCTCGCGCTGTCGAAGCGGCTTGCTGGATGCTGCTTCGGCGATATGGCATTGTGGTTCGCGATGTACTGGCGCGGGAGGCGAACCTGCCTCCGTGGCGCGAGCTGGTTGGCGCTTTCCGGCGGCTTGAGGACCGCGGCGAGATTCGCGGCGGGCGTTTTGTGGATGGATTCCTCGGTGAACAGTTTGCTCTGCCGGTGGCGGTCGAATCCGTGCGAGCGATGCGCAAGCTTATTGCCGCAAGTGAAACGATCACGCTATCGGCGGCCGATCCGCTGAACCTGGTTGGGATTCTGGTGCCGGGTGAGCGTGTGCCGGCGATTTCCGGGAACAGCGTTACGTTCCGGGATGGGGTCGCTGTAAATTCAGTACCCACTACCGAGTACCGAGCTGAAACCGCTTAGTGTCTCCGAAAATAAAGTTGGGACTTGGTTGCGGCGCGGGTTGCATCGTTGGCTCCTGAGTCGAGAATGCACTGGAAACGGGGCGGTACCCCCCCTCCCCCCCCTTTTGCAAAATATCTGGAATCATCGCTTTAGCGGGAAATTCCCCGCAAGATCGGGATTTCAAAGGACTTAAATACTAAGTTCTTAAGAAACAATAACTTAGGGACGCGCTGATTCGGCTTCTGCCGACCGTTACGGCCTCGACCATGATTGCGCAAGTTGTGGGCTGTGCGCAAGGTCAGATGTCACAATGGGCCTGTGGAAAACATTTGGAGTGAGCGATCTTCCGGCGCGCCGCGTGAAGGTCAGAATCCCCGCCCAAGCAAAGCTTGGACGGGGCACACAAAGCTGATTGGGGTCGGCCAGCACCCGTCTACATCTTTTGTACGGTGGTGCCGGCGCTGTTGGCGTTGTTCGTCACCCAGACGTTGGCTCCGTCGAAGGCGGCCGCGAACGCTCCGGTCACCCCCGTGAAGGTTGCCAGGACGTTTCCAGTGGCTGCTTGGATCTCGGTAACCGTGTTGCTGGTGTTGTTTGCCACCCACATGTTAGCGCCGTCAAAGGCGATACCGCTGGGATCAGTCCCGACGCTAACTGTCCTTACAAGCGCCCCATTGCTCACGTTCAGAACGGTGACGTTGTTGCTGCCGAAGTTCGCCACCCACATGTTGGTTCCGTCGAACGCCAAGGCTCTGGGGTTCGTTCCCACGGAAACCGTTCGCACGACGGAGCCACTTTCATTTAGCTCGGTGACGCTGTTGCTGCTGTTGTTCGCCACCCAGATGTTGGTTCCGTCGAAGGCGACCCCTATCGGTGCGGTTCCAACCGTGAAGGCTCCTAAGATCGAGCCATTGTTTGCCTGGATCTTGGTAACCGTGTTGCCGGTGCCGTTGTTGTTGTTTGCTACCCAGATGTTGGTGCCGTCAAATGCGAGACCTTGGGGATTGTATCCCACCGCGAACGTCCCCAGTACGGTGCCGTCGCTTGCGCGTATTTCCGTCACCGAGCTTTCGAGGCAATTGGAGACCCAGATGTTCGCCCCGTCGAAGGCACCGTAGCATGCCGAGTTCACGCTAAAGGTCCCGAGCAAGGCGCCGTCGCTCGCGCGCAATTCGTTGACCGTGTTGCTTGCCAGGTTCGACACCCACATGTTAGACCCATCGAACGTAATGCCCACTGGTTGGGTTCCCACTGTAAAAAGTGTTGGCACTTGGTTCGCTTGGTACCAGCGCAAAAGCGCAATCGCGTTGAAATTCACTGTGCCCCCCGCCGGTCCCTGAGGTCCCGTGGGTCCGGTCGCTCCCGTCGGACCTGTCGGCCCTTGTGGACCAGTTGGCCCTGCGGGACCCGTTGGACCTGCTGGCCCCGTCGCACCTGGCGCTCCCGTGGGTCCTGCTGGGCCAGTGGGTCCGGTCGCACCCGTGGCTCCTGTTGCTCCCGGCGGCCCTTGGGGACCGACTGCTCCGTAGGTCACGTCGAAGAGCCACAACAATCCTTCGCTGTTGGTGACGATCAACTGATAGGTTCCAGCCGGCGTCGTGGGCAGCTGGGCTACGACTACAGTGTTCGTGAAGGAGACTAGCGTTAGGTTTGCTGCGTTGAAGTTAACGGTTGGCGCTTTTTTGTCCGGTTCGAAGCCCGAGCCGTTAATGGTGAGTTGGTTGTTTGTGTAATTGATGGAAACGCTGTTGATGGTCACAAGTTGGGCAGCGGCGGTCGCTGCGCTCAATGTGAGCAACGACAGTGTGAGAAGCGATAGTGTCAAGTGAGGACGTGTTTTCATACTTCTCCTTTCGGGTGCTTTGTCTATTTGGTTTTCATCTACGCAAGATGACGAGATCGCATGACGCACGATCTGTCTAACCAAGGAATCTGTCTGAGGCGACATGGGAGTTGGTGCCAGCCCTCTTGAAGTCAAAATCCCCACTTCTCGTAAAGTACGCGAGAAATGGGGCACCCCACTGTGCGCTGGTGCCAGCATGATCAAAGCCTGGACCTCCCAGCGGAAGTCAAATCAAGGAATCGACGGAAGGAAAGCGAAATATTCGTTGGTCGTGCCCAGTCCGGTGTCTCCCTCCACGAATGCCAGGCCGTAGACAGTTACGCCGCTCCAACCGCTGAGAGCGCCCGGCGAGGCGGACGAAGAAAGGATCATCCACTTGTTTTTGTACGGATCGTATACCTGCACAGTGGCCACGTTGTTGGTTCCGTCACTGCCTCCGAAGACATAGAGCTTGCCGTTGAGAGCGATGCTGGCTGGGCTTTGGACGGCGGTTTTCATGGGCGCCAAAGTAGTCCAGCTATTGGTCGCCGGGTTGTAGGCTTCGAGCACATTGGTGACTACTGCGTTCCCGTTTACTCCACCCGCGACGTAGAGCAGACCGTTGATTACTCCGAAGGCAGGGTTTGCGTGCGCGCTGGCCGACTGTGCCAAACTGGTCCAGATGCCCGAGAGCGGGTCGTACATGTCCAGAAAGTTGTAATATCCGTCGTATCCATCTTCGGGGGTTGTGACGTAAAGCTGACTGTTGATGACGCCGGTTGCGCCGCCGCCGCTTAAGAGCGGCATTGAGGGCAGATAGGTCCAAGTATTCGAGGGCGGGTCATACAGTAGGAGCGTGTCAGTAGGCAGATAACCGTTCCAGCCACCGGCCACATAAAGCTGCCCGTTAATTACTCCAGCTCCGTCCCCTTCATATAAGGTAAGGGGCATGTTCGCCAGGGATGTCCAGGAATTAGTCTCTGGGTTGAACGCTTGTAGCGTTGCATTGGCGCCGCCGCCGTTGTAATCCCACCTCCCGCTACGTAGATAATGCCGTTGATCGTTTCGACCGCCGCATAGCCGGTCGGAACCGGCGGGGGCGTCATGGACTTCCAGTCCGCAGCGGTCGCGGGTAGGGCTAAAAGCAGAGTGGCCAGAATCCCGGCAAGCATATGGTGAGCACGCGCAGTTTTCCCAATGGGCGTTTTCATATCGGTCTCCTTATATAAGAAACAGATTTTGCCGAATGAAAGAGAGAGGCCAAAAAGAACCAGGGATCCGATGAGGGGGCCCCTCGGATCCCTGGGTTGCGCGAGCTCGGCTAGAACGTAACCAAAAGCGCTTCCCCTATCGCCTTTTACCGAGCCCTGCGCAATCCCATATTGAGCATGTGATGTGCCAGTCGGAGAGGCATGGCTCGATGTTCCGTTATGGCCGCAAGTTGCTGTTGATAAAGTATTTATCTAATTTGCTTATGGTTCGGCAGCCGATTGATGGGTTTCAATTCGGCACTGACGCTATCCGATCGGATAGTGCGACTATCCGTTCGGATATTGGAATTAGTTCAATTCGGGCATGAATTTAGGGCGGAAGTGTGATAAGAAGAGCCGGGGTGAAGTATGCGTCCTCGACTTTTGGTGCTTTCTGGGCCGTTGAAAGATTCGACGATTCCGCTCGCTGAGGGTGAAGTCACCATTGGGCGCGACGCGTCGAATGGGATCGCGGTTGTCGACCCGTCGGTTTCGCGAAAACATTGCCTGGTGAGCTGGAACGAACGCAGATTCCGGGTGCGGGATCTGGACAGCCGCAACGGGACCCTGGTGAACGGCACGGGGATCGAAGAGCAGTGGCTGGAGCATGGAGACCAGATTGCCACGGGTGACTCCTCGTTTTTGTTTCTGCTGGAAGAGGATGTTACTGCGGCTGTGAGCCGCGTGGAATTTGAAGACGCCGACGCTTTCGCGGAGACGACCATCCTTCATCCGCGAGATGTTGTGTACCTGCAGCCGGACCGTTTACTGCGCGAGTTGCCGGCTACGTCGCGAGTGGCGCGCAACCTGAATGCGCTGCTGAAGATTAGCCGGATTATCCATGCGATTCGCGATCTTGACGATCTGCAAGGGCAGTTGCTCGATCTGATTTTTGAGGTGGTGCCTGCGGGGCGTGGCGCAATTCTGCTGGCCGAGCGGGAGAGCCATGAGTTCAATTCGACATTTGCGCGCATGCGGCACGCCGGCCAAGCGCAACTGGTAAAGGTGAGCCGCACGGTGGCGCGGCAGGTGCTGGAGCAGGGAATTGCGATGCTGGGCAGTGACGTGCGCGGCAGCAGCGAATTGCGCGAGGTGGAGAGTCTGGCGGCGTCGCAGGTGCGGTCGCTGTTGTGCGTGCCTCTGACTGTGTTTCAGCGCGTGATTGGATGCATCTATCTCGACAGCGACAGCGCCAACAATCGAATGAATGAGGAGCACTTGCAACTGGTGACGGCGATTGCCGGAATTTCCGCGGTGGCATTGGAGAATGCCCGCAGGCTGCACTGGCTGGAGGTGGAAAATGAACGGCTAACCGTGGAGGTAAGCCAGGAGCGCAGTCTGGTGGGTGAAGGCGCGCGCATGAAAGAGGTCTACCAGTTTCTGAAGCGAGTTGCTCCTACGGATTCTACGGTGCTGATTGAGGGCGAGAGCGGTACGGGCAAGGAGCTGGCGGCGCGGGCTTTGCACCGGAACAGTCCGAGAGCGGGGAAGCCGTTTGTGGCGATTAATTGCTCGGCGATTCCGGAAACGCTTTTGGAGAGCGATCTGTTCGGGCACGAGCGCGGGGCGTTTACCGGGGCCGCATCGCTGAAGAGAGGACGGCTCGAAGTTGCCGATGGAGGCGTGGTCTTTCTCGATGAGATCGGCGAACTGGCTCTCTCGTTGCAAGTGAAATTGTTGCGCGTGCTGCAAGAGCGTGAGTTTGAGCGGGTCGGAGGGACGCATCCTATCAAGGTGGATATCCGCCTGATTGCGGCTACGAATTCGAACCTGGAGCAGGCGATGCGCGAGGGCAGGTTCCGGCAGGATTTGTATTACCGGCTCGCGGTGTTGACGATTACGATGCCGACGCTGCGCGATCGCAAGGATGATATTCCGATGCTGGTGCGGCATTTTGTGCAGAAGTATGCGAAGCGCTGCAAAGTGAAGGCGCGGCCGGTGTCGCGCGAAGCGCTGGCGTGCCTGGTGAATTATGACTGGCCCGGCAATGTGCGCGAACTGGAAAATGCGATTGAGCGCGCGCTGGTGATGGGAACGTCGGACATGATTTTGCCTGAGGATCTGCCGGAGACGCTGTTGGAGCGCACTCCGCCGCCAGAGATGATTGAGGCGAAGTATCACGTGAAGTTGAAGGAATGGAAGAAGCAGCTCATTCTTGATGCGGTGGAGCAAACGCAGGGCAGTTATGCGGAAGCTGCGCGCATTCTGGGAGTGCACCCCAATTATCTGCACCGGTTGATCCGCAACCTTGAATTGAAAGAGATTTTGAAAGAAGTTCTGCGGGATCCGGCGCGCGGGTTGGCCGGGCTTTCTGGCGGGAACGCGTGAGGGGAGCGGACGGCAGTTAGCAATTGGCAGTTAGCAATTAGCCGCTACTGATTTGTGCCGTTGAAGGCTAATTGCCAATTGCTAATTGCCAACTGCCAATTGCGGCAGTTGCAGTCGTATCAGCGCGGCGGGATCGATGTACGTGCCTTGCCAGCGCACGCCGACGTGAAGGTGCGGACCGGTGGCGCGGCCTGTGCCACCGCTTAGCGCGATTACCTGTCCGCGTTTCACCTGATCGCCTTCCTTTACTTTGAATTCCGAAAGATGCATGTAGATGGTGAGCAGGCCCTGACCGTGGTCGAGCACCACGAAATTGCCTTCGTAGTAGAGTGGGCGCGCCAGCAGCACCGTGCCGTCGTTCATGGCTTCAACGGGAGTTCCGGTGGGGACGCGGAAATCGAGGCCCCAGTGAGTGCTGCCGACCTTGCCGTTGAAAATGCGCTGGGCGCCGAAGACGTCGGAGATTTCTGCGTTCGCCGGAGCGGCGAATTCGCCGGACCACTCGCGGGCGGGAGTGACGCGGCTCAGATAATCCTTTTTTATTTGCTGGCCTTCTTCGATTTGTTTTTGCTGCTCGGGAGTGGGCTCGGTGAATTTGCCTTCGACGCTGAGCTTGGATTGGATTCTTGGGTACTTGCCTTCGCCGACGTTGAACTGTTGACTGAATGTAATTTTATTGCCGGGAGATTTTCCTGCTGCCGTTTCGCCGGTTAGTTCGAGGGAGTAGGTTCCGGGAGCGGTTTCGAAGGGGACGCCTGCCAGCGCGGACCAGGTCTTGCTCGCAACATCGAAGCTGAAAGAAACTTCGTGGCCCAGCCAGGTTCCGCTGAGGGATTCGAGTCTCGCTGGAGATTTCACTTCAAACAGGACTGGACCGCCGTTGACGAGGTGCGTGGGTTCGGCTTGGGCGGTCCAAGTGGCTGCTTGCGCCGGAAGAATTGCGGCCAAGAATGTCCAGGCTAGAAAAACCAATGTGGTGCGAGCAAAGAGGAAAATAGGAAACTGGCGATTCACCCTACCAGCCTAGCATTCCTGAGGGAATTTGGTGGACCTGGTCGGGATCGAACCGACGACCTCTTCCATGCCATGGAAGTTAAGAACCTGCCGGCCACTGATTCTAAAGGAGTTTATCACCGGCGGAATGGGTTAAAACCGTTATACTCGGCGCAATTTGCTACCAAATTTCTACCAAAACCTGACAAGTGGGGTTCGGGGGCTGAATCGTGGGGGATCGGCCCCCTTCAACTTTCACACTTGGGAGGAAATCCCTTTTACTGCTTCGGTATCTTGGCGGGCAGCAACCTCAGAGAACGTTGCATTGCCGGTGCCAGGTGTTCTCGCGCACTTCCCACCAATTTGTACGACCGCTCAAACTCATTCAGTCCCGGATCCACATCTCCAACCGTCGTTTTCGCGAGAATCAACGATCGACACTCGCCAATCTCCTAGCCTGTTTGCAGTGGCTTCCGACCCGCCGACGCGGATGGGAAAATCGGATCGGCGTTCATCTTTCCGGACGCGAGGTCAGTCATGGGAGATCAGGGCATTTCGCTTTTGCAAAGCTGGACAATAACCGTTATCACTCATCCGCTGGACGCAGGAACGCGTCGTCAAGCAGCGACCCCAAAAACCTTTGTGGAGCCTTTCGGCCCTCTATCCGGCAGGTGAGGGATCGTACTAAACTTTGTGGTTTTGTGGGAGGCTCCTGTTATGAAGCCACTGTTTTCGCGATTGCTCATCAGTTCCTTGGCTGCGTTGTTGCTCGCAGCCGTTGCTCCGGCGCAAGCGCAGACCTTCAGCGTCTTGGCCAGGTTTCCCAACCAGACAAGTGGTGACAACGCATCTGCCTTGCTTTTCGCGGATGGCAATCTGATCGGCGCCACTCCGGACGGCGGTTCGTCGAGGCTGGGAAATATTTTTGAAATAAACAGCCAGCACCAGGAGAGCACGCTGTACACCTTCAAACAGTCGCGGGATGGCAGAATTCCCACGAGCGGTGCGCTGATCCAGGACCGGGAGGGCAACCTTTATGGCACTACCCAGGGCGGTGGTGGTTACACCTGCATCGGTATCTACACCGTGGGCTGTGGGACGGTGTTCAAGCTGAGTCCGACAGGGCAGGAGACGATCCTGCACCGCTTTAGTGGGGGAACGGATGGTGCCGCGCCCGAGGCGGGCCTGGTGGCTGACGCGGCGGGCAACCTGTACGGTACGACGCAAGTGGGCGGTTCTCAATGCGTCTACCTTGAAGGTTGTGGAACCGTGTACAAGATTAGTTCGACCGGGACGGAAACCGTTCTGTATCGCTTTACCGGCGGGACGGACGGTTCAGTGCCGTCTTCTGGAAGTTTGGTCATCGATGCGGAGGGAAATCTTTACGGCACCACAGAGCAAGGTGGCGATCTCACGTGTTTCTTCGGACGTGGTTGCGGAGTCGTGTTCAAGGTCGACCCCAGCGGCAACGAGACCGTACTGTACTCCTTTACTGGCGGTAAGGACGGCGGATCTCCGTACGCAGGTGTGGTCCGCGACTCGCAAGGCAACCTGTACGGCACAACCCTCTCCGGAGGATACCTCCCGTGCGGAAACGGCGGCTGCGGCACAGTGTTCAAAATGGATTCATCCGCGAATGAGACGGTGCTTTACAGCTTCAAGACTTCTGACAACCCTTCTTCGGGCGTGGTTTTGGACCCAGAAGGGAACCTCTACGGCACTACGAGTCTCGGTGGAGATACCGGGCAGGGAAGCGTCTATGAGGTAACCAGCCAGGGTGCGTATATCTTGCTTCATAGCTTTTCAAACCCGCCCGCCTTTAGTGACGGACTGTCGCCGACGGTGGGTTTGGTGCGGGACCCGGCAGGCAATCTCTACGGCACAACATCGGGCGGCGGCGGAGGCGGTTGCGGTTACGGCGATGGCTGTGGGGTGGTGTTCAAGATTGCTCCGTAGTGGGAGACGCCCACCCGTCCACATTCCTTTCTTCTTGGAGGCGGCGATTTTGTCCCGGATCCTCTCTCCCGTAACTTCTCTTTCGAACTGCGCAAATGAAAGTAGGATGTTGAGGGTGAGCCGGCCCATCGACGTCGTTGTATTGAACTGCTGTGTGACCGAGACGAAGGAAACGCCTTTTGCGTCAAGCGCTTCCACAATCTTGGCAAAGTCCGACAAGCTGCGCGTGAGACGATCCACCTTATACACGACGACAACGTTGATCTTATTGGCCTGGACATCTTCGAGCAGTTGCTTCAGTCCGGGTCGCTCCATAGTTCCGCCGGAGTATCCACCGTCGTCATAGTGAGCGGGCAGCACCCTCCAGCCTTCGTGCCGCTGGCTGAGAATAAAAGCCTCACCGGCTTCTCGCTGCGCATCGAGCGAGTTGAAGGATTGTTCGAGACCTTCCTCTGACGACTTTCTCGTATAGATCGCACAGCGCATGACAGGTTTGGAATCGGTGCTCATCGGGCCTCCCTAGATTTGCTGTTAGTTTGTTCGTTCTTGATTCCGAAGAAGAGAGGGCCGGACCAGTGGGTGCCGGTGAAGTGCACGTCATCACGACTCTCCGATGCAATCCGAGGGGACTTCAAACTACAGCTCGCTTCAAACAACTCTCCGATCGAGTCAATGGCACGGCCTGACGGCGCAGTTCTCATACGCCTGGGGACACAACCTGGACGATATGACGCAAGCCTGCTGCACTCTTCCTAAGGACAGCACAAATCTGAGGGGAGATTACGGCAATTCCGACTACGACGTGCGCCACCACTTCGTCGCCGACGCCGTTTACAACATCCCGGGCTCCTCGCACGGCCCTCAATGGCTCTCCCACGGCTGGCAGCTAAATACCGTGATGTCGTTCCGCACCGGTTTTCCCTTCACCGTTCATGCCGCCACCGATACCAGCGGTACAGGAGAGAACACCGACCGTGGTGACCAAATCGGCAACGCATACGCGGGCGTTTCTCACTCTCTCGTCAGCCACTCCTACGTGCAGTGGGTGAACCCGGCGGCGTTTCAAAATCCGCCGCAGGGAAGCTTTGGAACGATGGGGCGCAATCAGCTCACAGGCCCGGGCTTTGCTTCGGTGGACCTCTCGGTATTCAAGAATATTCCGGTGACCGAGCGCCTGAACGCTCAGTTCCGCGTGGAAATGTTCAATATCTTCAACCGCCTGAACCTCGCGCCACCGAGCGGCTACCTCTTCGGCGGATTTGGTCAAAGCACCGACACCATCGGCGACTACAATGGCGCGCCTGGTATCGGTCCAGGTGAGCCATTCAACATGCAATTGGCCCTGAAGCTTATTTTCTGATTGCTGCCCAGCACGCAGAGCAAATTCCGACTACGGTTGACCTCCTCAAACAAATTGTGCGCAACTTTCGAGATAGCGGCGAAGGAAGGCGCAACGAGTACCATAGTCTCCATGAGAGTGCCTTGCGATGAAGCTGTACTGCGATCAGGCGGTAGCGAAGTCCCGTATGGAGAAAGAACCAGACTATGGATTCTCACTGCAACCATTCTTGGTTCGAGCGTGGCATTCATCGACAGCACAGTCGTCAATGTGGCCCTGCCCGCGATACAGGCCACTTTTCACGCAACCGTGGTGGATGTGCAATGGGTGGTCGAGTCATACGGCCTTTTTTTGGGCGCGCTGATTCTCGTTGGTGGATCCCTCGGTGATCTCTTTGGCCGGCGCATGATCTTCGTCGCAGGGGTGTCAATCTTCGCCATTGCATCTGCCGCTTGCGGCTTTGCTTCGAACGTCGATCAGTTGATCGTCGCGAGAAGTGTTCAAGGCGTAGGTGCTGCGCTCCTGGTCCCCGGAAGTCTAGCGATTATCAGTGCATCTTTCGACGAAAAGAGTCGCGGCCAGGCGATTGGTACATGGTCGGGCTTTACAGCGATCACCACTGCGGCCGGGCCCGTTCTTGGTGGTTGGCTCGTTGAGCACGCTTCCTGGCGCTGGGCGTTCTTCATTAATCTTCCGATTGCGGCATCCGTGGTGGTGATTTCCCTTTGGCAAGTTCCGGAAAGCCGCCGTCCGACTGCCGGGCGCATCGATTGGATCGGAGCGCTTCTTGCCATCCTCGGTCTAGGCGGATTGGTGTACGGCCTCCTCGAGTCAGTGAACCTGGGCTGGACGAATCGCCTGGTCCTTGGAAGTTTGATACTTGGTTTCGGCGGCCTTATCACATTCGTTCTCGCCGAAGCTAAAGTTGCCTTCCCCATGGTGCCGCTCGCTCTGTTCCGATCCCCGACCTTTAGTGGCGCGAACCTGCTTACATTACTTTTGTATGCAGCGGTCGGAATTTTCTTCTTCCTGTTTCCGTTGAACCTGATTCAGGTTCAGCAGTATTCCCCTACAGCGGCGGGTAGTGCGATCCTCCCCCTGATTTTGCTGATGTTTCTTCTGTCGCGTTGGGCGGGTCGCCTCGTTGACCGCTATGGGGCGAGAGGCCCACTGATCATCGGCCCTCTCATTGCTGCGGCTGGATTCAGTCTGTTCGCTGTGCCCTCCATTGGGAATGGCTATTGGAAGGCGTTCTTTCCCGCGCTTGTGATCCTGGGATCGGGGATGACGGTGACGGTGGCGCCTCTCACCACCGTCGTCATGAATTCCGTCCACGAAGACCGTGTCGGCACGGCTTCCGGAATCAACAATGCTGTCGCGCGGGTAGCAGGCGTGCTCGCAATCGCAATACTCGGGATTGTAATGGTGAAGGCGTTCAGCTTTCACCTGAATCGAAGCTTGGCCCGCCTTTCCGTGCCCTCCCATATTGTGCAGGAACTGCGAGCGAACGAGATCAGACTCGCAGGCTTGGAGCTGCCCGCTGGGCTTGATCCGATTGCGAACGCCGCCATCAAGCAGTCCGTCAGGGAAGGGTTTGTATATGGATTCCGAATCGTCATGTGGATTTGCGCAAGCCTGTCTCTGGCATGCGCTGCGGTCGCATCGCTCATGATTCCTCAGAAACATGAGCGCCACTGGCCGGTGAAACCCTCATCTTAGAGTGCACGGCCAAGCGATGGCTTCTGCGTTGTGGCGAGCCGGACTAGGGAAACTTCGGGCCTCGGCAACGCTTTTAATGCGATCCCATAGTTTGCCACCCTCGGAAATGAAATCGTTGTAGGGATCGATCACGAGAAGTGCTGTGTTCTCTTTGTCGAACTTTAGATTTGTCACGTTTTTCCTCCTTATGTTCACCCAAGTTCTGCGTTGCTGTTAGGCCTGGCCAGCCAAGTCACCCAGCATGCGCGGCAGTGCCATTTCCGCCTCTCGGGTCTGGAAGCCACGTTTCATCGCGGCTTTGATCCGATTCTGTGCTTCAGGCTTGCGGACACAGTCGAGGAAGAGACTCGAATCACGGCGAAAATCGTCAGCAGGCGCGAGCGCGACCGCATTGACCCGCTCCTTGATTACGGAAAGGCCGAAGGCTGGAAAGCCGGCTATGCGATGCGCCAGCGATTGAACGAAATCGCCGAGTTCGGCGGCGGGCAACGCTCGATTGATCCAGCCGTAGCGTTCCGCCATCTGCGCATCGTAATCCTCCGTGCCCAACAGTGCCTCGATCACCCGGCCCCGGCCCATGAGTCGGGTGAGATGCTGGACGGCGCCTGTGCCGGGGATCAACCCGAACCCTGCCTCCGGTTGACCGAAAATTGCCGACTCGCGCGCGGCGAAGCGCATGTCACAAGCCAGCACAAACTCACTGCCCACACCGCGCACGCGACCTTCGATCTGCGCAATCGTGACCAAGCGGCTTGCGCTCAGATAGCGAAATACCGTCGCAAGCGAAGGTTCGCCGGTGAGCTTTGCTGCCAACCCGCCGTACTCCGCAATCCGAGTCACGTCGACATGGGAAATGAAATAGTCGGGGTCGGCACTCTTGAACACGAGTACATGGACGGAGTCATCGGCCTCGGCCTGTTGAATGAGAGAGACCAAGTCGCGGACCAGTTCCGGCCCCAGAAGATTCATTGGTGGAGCGGCGATTTGTACGAACAGAACGCCGCCTTCTTTATGCGTAGAGATCGTTTCAAAACCAGCCAGCTGTGTTCCATTCTCGTTATCGATTTTGTTCAGCATATTTTTTCTCCTGTATAAGTTAGGCTGCACTCGCGACAGTCTCCATTTACTCGGCGTATTACCTGGTGAGGGAAAATTATTCTGCAAGGAGGCGGATCAGGAGGGCCTCCCACTATTTCGGAACCCTCCTGTACCCGAATCGTTACCTATCGTGGTATTACGCAGCCTTCGCCTGGGCGGACCGCAGCGATCTGAAGCCCACGCGAATCTCTTCTGAAAGAAGCTGGGGCTGCTCAAATGCCGCGAAGTGGCCGCCTTTGTCGAGCTTGTTGTAATGGATGAGTTTGGGATATGCCCGCCCTGCCCAGCTCTGTGGAGCGGGATAGAGCTCGTCAGGGAATACGCTCACGGCCGTCGGGACAACGACGTTCTTGACGGCGAAGAACGAAGCCCCCTTGTTCTCCCAATAAAGACGAGCCCCTGAGACCCCCGTATTCGTCAACCAGGTGAGCGTGATGTTGTCGAGGACGTCGTCTCGTGTGAGCCCTTCGGTCCCTCCGGCAAAGACACGTGCGATGAGCTCGTAGCTGAGTGCGTCGTGATCAAGGAAATAAGCCGCTAGGCCGACGGGTGAATCCGCGATTCCGTACAATGTCTGCGGTCTCAACCCCATCTGGAAGCCGTAGCCGATGCCCTTCGCATAGACGAAGCTCAGCCGGTCGTAAGCGAGCTTCTCGTCAGCCGAGAGACTTGCCGGTGCGGGGGCGCCGGAAAAGGCCAGCTTGTCGATGTCGAGTGGAATCACGTTAGGCATGTTGGTGTGAATGCCCAGCAATTCCGGTGGCGCCTGTGCGCCCATTAGCTCGGTGATGATCGCGCCCCAATCGCCGACTTGCGCCACGAATTTCGTGTACCCGAGGCGCTTCATCAGCACCACCCAGGCGCGTGCGATGTGGGCGGGATCCCACCCGGTGGTGGTCGGTTTTCCGGAGTAGCCGTAGCCCGGCATCGACGGAATCACCACATCAAAAGCGTCCGATGCGCTGCCGCCATGTGCGGTGGGATTGGTCAGCGGATCAATGATCTTCATCTGTTCGATGATTGAGCCGGGCCATCCGTGCGTAACGATGAGCGGCAATGCATTTTCATGTTTCGAACGAACATGGATGAAGTGAATGTCGAGTCCATCGATCTCGGTGATGAACTGCGGCAGGGCGTTCATTTTTGCCTCGATCTTGCGCCAGTCATACTCGGTTGCCCAATAGCGCGCGAGCGCCTGAGTGGTCGCGAGCTGCACGCCTTGCGTCGCATCCGTAACCGTTTCTCGTTCAGGCCACTTTGTCGCGTTGATGCGCCTGCGCAATTCGGTCAATTCGGTTTCCGGAACGTTTACGTGGAATGGGCGAATAGCGGTCTTGTCAGAAGTCTGGTCAACAGCTTGTTGTGGAACAGTAGTTCGGGTCATGGTGTCGCTCCTTTGAAGTTGATTTCCCCTTGTCGGGTTACACTTCTCTTAAAGGCAAGCTGAATACCAATTGCAACTCATTGAAAAACAAATAGATAGCCGTATGGCGTGGTTGCGAATATGGCGAATGCGGCGAATGTTGTGATTTTGGCGAGGCCTTAGCCAAACTTGAATTGGCCCTTGCGAATCTTGAGGGCACGAATCTTATGTTCAAGCGTCGAAGGCGGAATTTGAAGCTTGGCAGCAGCTCCGGACGGCCCGGAGACTCGGCCCCGGCTTGCGACCAGCGCGGCCTCAATAATCTCTCGCTCAGTCCGCGGCTCGCGCCCCGACGGTGTCATCGTTGCGACTCGCGAGGGCGCCTGAGACGATTCGTTTGAGAGCCATACATCGTCGACAGCAAAAACGTCACCTGAGGTCAGGATCACCGACCTCTCGATGACATTCTGCAGTTCGCGAATATTGCCCGGCCAATCGTACTCCCGCAACCGCTCCAAGGTCTTTTTCTCGATTGTGCGGATACTTTTCCCGGCCTTCTTCGCGTAGCGCTGGACGAAGTACTCGACCAACATCAAAATGTCATCTTTTCGCTCTCGAAGCGGTGGCATTTCGATCGGGAATACGTTGAGGCGGTAATAGAGGTCTTCGCGGAAGGTTCCGTCAGCTATCGCGGCTCTCATGTCGCGATGCGTGGCCGCAATCACGCGAACGTCGACATGTATCGGCTGCGCACTCCCGACTCGCTCGAATTCCCGCTCTTGCAAGACCCTCAAGAGTGCGACCTGTATGTCGGGCGGAAGGTCGCCTACTTCATCCAGAAAGATGGTACCGCCATCCGCTAGTTCAAAGCGCCCGAGGCGGCGCTGCATCGCTCCGGTGAAGGATCCTTTTTCGTGGCCGAACAATTCCGAGGAGATCAGTCCCGGCGCCAATGCCGCGCAGTTCACACTGACGAAGGCCCGGCCAGATCTCTGAGAACGCTTGTGAACGGCGCGGGCAATCAGTTCCTTGCCCGTGCCAGTCTCGCCTGAGATCAATACGGTGGAGTCTGTGGGAGCTACCTTGCCAACCCGAGAAAGAACAGTCTTCAGCGTGTTCGATGACCCAACAATTTCCTCAAACATGGATGCGCGATCTACTTCGTCCCGCAATGCCAGATTTTCACGATGGAGTCGATCCTTGAGCCCCCGAATCTCGGCTTCACGCTCCTGGAGTTCACGATAAAGGCGAGTAGTCTCGACTAACAATTCCTGGCTCGCGTTCAGCCTCTGGCGTTCGAGTTCCGCTTCCATCCGCAGCCTCTCTTCTCGCTCCGCAGTCTCACGACGAAGTTTGGCTAGCTTGAGGTGCACCTCCACGCGCGCCATTAGCTCACGCGCAGTAAATGGCTTTACGAGATAATCGTCTGCGCCAGCGTGCAGTCCTTCGAGTCGCGATTCTTCGCCTGCGCGCGCCGAGAGCTAGATGATGGGCGTGCCAGCGAGGACCGAGTCATCCCGTACGGCTCGCAGCAAGCCGAATCCATCCAACTGCGGCATCATGACATCGGCCAGTAGCAGTGCCGGCCGCAGGAGGCGTGTGGTCTCCAGCGCCTGACGACCATCCGAGACGGTATGCACCTCATATCGGCCCTCCAGCAGGTGCCTGAGATACTTGCGCATATCCGCGTTGTCGTCGGCCACGACGATGAGTTCGCGTTCGCCGACCGATTCGGGCCGCGGCAACGGCGTCAATGATGCCGACTCAGAAAGCGCTGCTACGTCGACTGGATTCCACTCGTCCGCTACCCACCCCTGCGCCTCCTGAGCATATACGTCGGCTGTAACTCCGGTGAACGCGACCGGTCGTGTCACCTGAATGCGCTCTGGTGGCAAGTGCGTTGTGCCGAGAGGAATCGTCACCGTGAACGTACTACCCTGCCCAAGCGCACTCTCCACTCGCACATCGCCGCCATGGAGTCTGACAAGTTCCTGAACGAAGGCCAAGCCAATCCCTGTGCCTTCGAAGGTCCGAGCCTGAGTCCCCTCGACACGATGAAAGCGTTCGAAGACCCGCTCGCGGTGCTCCTCAGGAATCCCCACTCCGGTATCGCGGACCTGCAGTTGGACCGCGCCATCCACGGCTTTCAACGTAACCGTGACGGAGCCCTCGAACGTGAACTTAAACGCATTGGACAGAAGATTCGAGACTACCTTCTCCCACATGTCGCGGTCGACGTACACGGGTTCGGCGATTGGCGGGCATTCGACAAGAGTTCGATAAACGTCTCGCTGATGTGCTGGATGGTATGGCCAATCGGATGTCGGGGAAAACCTCGGATAGACACAATGGTTTCAGAATCTCGGTTGAGGATCTAGAAAAAACAATTCAGACCTACGATTCGGGAAAGTCGCAAGAGGCGCTTACGGCACAGCTTGGTGGATTTCTCTCGTTGTCCCGGAAAATCGCAAGTCTGACGATTTCGCTCGATAACGAGATGTCAGTACAAGGAGAGACTTTGTGATTATTGCGCGGAAGATTTGGGGGTTCGGAGCGAACTCTCTCGCTATTGCAAACAAATGACTTAGCACGACATTCTAGCACGCCGTGGGTTAGCCCACGACCGCACTGGCACGTTCTTTAACCTTTCTTGCATCCGTTTTGAAGCGAGATTAGCGTAGTGCCTCTGAGCTACCGCTAATGTATCCCCAAGCATCGCCGCAACCTCAGTCAACTCGCAGCCCTCTCCGAGCCAGAAATCGACTGCCGTGTCACGAAAGCGATGCGTCGTATTCCCCTCAATCCACAGTCCTGCGTTCTGCATAAGCAGACGCAGATCGTCCTGCCATGTTGTGACCTCAGAGGTCACCTGATATTTGCCATCCCAGAAGACGTATTTTCCTTCACCCTCCATCAGTTCCGCATACAGAGTTGGGTCAAGCTGCTGGACAACGGATCGTCCGGTCTTTTGCCTGTCTCCACAGAACCAACGTTCCGATCGGGGAAAAAGCAGCGCACGACAATCTCCCTATATTGTCGCCCGCGGCGGAGAATCGCCGAGTGTGAGCCATTTGGCTCAGTTCAGGGGGCCCACCCGTGCATACACTCGGACTTAGGACCAGTTCACGGGAGCCGTGCTTCAGTCGAGCCTTTGGAAGCCACTGAAGATATTGAAGATGAACAGTGATCGACATTAGGAGAAGTGCGATGGCGAACAGCAAGGATGTCGTGGTGACCGGGGTCTCCACCGGAATCGGTTGGGGAACCACAAAGGTGCTTGTTTCAAAGGGATTTCGGGTGTTCGGCTCTGTGCGCAAGCAGGCAGACTCCGATCGCTTGCACAGAGAGTTCGGCGACAGCTTCGTGCCTCTCGTCATGGATATAACGGACGCCGACGCCGTACATCAAGC